>CAFAAD010000012.1_pt1 | contig 19376 bp, 15 predicted proteins | sample 7267281 | NCBI WGS metagenome assembly CAFAAD01 (sample SAMEA6813977, study PRJEB35770) | uncultured Microthrixaceae bacterium | biome: Freshwater; feature: Freshwater reservoir; material: water | place: Czech Republic | collected 2016-08-15 | depth 30m m
CGCAGCGCTGAGCGGCGCCCCGAGCATCCACTCATCGTCGCGGGAGGACACTGCACCTATAACCCCGAGCCGATTGCCGACTTCCTCGACATTGTCGTGTTGGGCGATGGTGAAGAAGTCATTACCGAAATCAACGAAGTGGTTCGCGACTGGAAACTGTCGGGCCGAACCGATGGCAGCCGGGAAAATGTCCTTCGTGAGCTGTCACACATCGTCGGTGTCTATGTCCCGTCGATGTACGAAGTGACCTACGAAGGTGCCGATCTAGTTGCGGTTACACCGCGTTACAGCGATGTTCCTGAACGAGTCGAAAAGCGCACCGTTGCTGATCTCGCCGAGTTTCCGTACCCCAAGACGCAACTCGTCCCGATCACCGAAGTGGTTCACGATCGCTTGAATGTTGAAGTGTTCCGTGGATGCACCCGCGGTTGTCGGTTCTGCCAGGCCGGCATGATCACCCGCCCAGTCCGCGAACGACCTGCCGAGCAAGTTCGGACCATGGTCGAAGAGGGCCTGCGTCGCACTGGTTACGACGAAGTCGCGCTCACATCTCTGTCAACCGCTGATTTCTCCGGAATCGAACAGTTGGTTGGCGACATTGTGAAGTCGACCGAGGACGGGCCGCCTGTCTCTGTTTCGCTTCCGAGTCTTCGTGTCGATGCGTTCGGCGTTGGAATCGCCACGCAGATTCAACGTGCACGTCGCACTGGACTGACGTTTGCTCCCGAAGCCGGTACATGGCGCATGCGGCAGGTCATTAACAAACTCATCCGCGAGGAAGACCTCTACAGCGCAGTCGAGGCGGCGTATTCAAATGGTTGGCGTCGAGTGAAGTTGTATTTCCTCACGGGTTTGCCAACGGAAACCGACGAAGACACGTTGGGTATCGCTGAACTCGCTCGAAACTGTGTCGAAATAGGCAAGGCCCACACCAAGAGCCCATCGGTCACTGCCTCTGTCGGTGGCTTTGTTCCAAAACCGTTCACGCCGTTTCAATGGTTCGGCCAAAACACTGTCGAAGAACTCCGCCGCAAGATCAACCTTCTACGCGACGACACCCGTAAGTCTCATGGTGTTCAGGTGAAGTGGCACGATCCCAAGGCGACACTCGTCGAAGGAATCATGAGCCGAGGCGATCGCCGCGTAGGCGTTGTCATCGAAGAAGTATGGCGACAGGGCGGGACCTTCCAAGAGTGGAACGAGCGGTTCGATCTCGACCTTTGGACGAGCGCAATGGCCGCCCACGGCATCGACCCCGACTGGTACGCCTACCGTCACCGCACCGAACACGAGGTCCTTCCTTGGGATCACCTCAGCGCGGGTCTGCACAAGGATTTCCTTTGGCAGGACTGGCGAGATGCCCTGGCCGAGGTCGGGCTCCCTGATTGCCGCTGGACCCCGTGTTATGACTGCGGCGCATGCACCGGGTATTCGATCGAGCACATCGTGGCCTCCGCCACGCCTCCAGCCGGAGGTTCCCAAGGAACAGGGCAAGACCTCGGTCGTTCTGTTCCCGTGACACTTCTCGGCCGTGCACCCGTCGTGGTGGGCTCGTAATGAGGATTCGAGTGCGGTATTCGAAGCTCGGAAAGATTCGGTTCTCGAGTCATCGCGATATGGCCCGTTGTTGGGAACGCGCGCTTCGACGCGCTGAGCTTCCCGTTTCCATTACCGAAGGTTTTTCTCCACGCCCGAAGGTTCATTTCGGACTGGCGTTATCTACAAGTCATGAGTCGCTGGGGGAGTACCTCGACATCGATCTGCAAGAACCCGAGGGTTCAAGCGTCGATCTCGGGGCATTGCCCGAGCGGCTCACGCCGTTCCTCCCACAGGGCGTCGTTGTTGAGGATGTCTCGATCATCGAACGCTCAGAGATGTCTCTCCAAGAGGCAGTCACGGTTTGCACATGGTTGATTGAAGTTCCAGGAGTGAGTCCTGAACAGCTTGAGATCGATGTGCGCACCATGCTCGATGCCACAACGCTTCCGGTGATCCGGGAGCGGAAGGGCAAGAAGGTGAACGACGATATTCGTTCCGGAATCATTGATCTTCGGGTCATTGGCGCCACACCTTCTGATGCTCCTGAACAAGGAGCCGTACTCGAAGCCGAGCTGGCAACCCAGCCGCGCTCCGTGCGTCCAGCAGAACTTCTGGCCGCATTCGACCCGCTCCGCAACGAGGGGCGCGTCCGCAGAACACACCAATGGATCATCACTGACGGCGCGAGACGGGAACCGATCCCGGCCCACGCGACGGCACGCGCACCTGCACAAGCGGGCGCGCGATGAGAAGGGAACGAAATCATGTCCGACCCCACGGTCGAACCCGGCGCTTCAACGCCGAATCGTCAAGACCATCAATCAGCCGAGAGCGCTCCTTCAGCAAACACTGAATCAACGCCAAACGCTGCTACAGAACCCGGTCGCTCGGGTGGCCAACCAAGTTCTTCGGGAACCGGTGAAGCGAACGGGTTCGATGGCGAGACCTCGCCGAGTGGCGACGGTGTGAACCGTCCGCGCCGGCGCCGAGGATCGCGTGGCGGTCGTAATCGCAATCGCTCAGGTGGCGGACAGTCGAATTCGGCCAATGGTGTGAGCGACGCGGCCGACGGAGAGTCTTCGAGCGCTGACAGCGGTGCCGAGTTGGGTGAGCTTGCCAAGCCGCGAGCACAGCGACCAAGCGAAGCCGCTGCAGCTCCGAAGCCACAGATTGGCGATAGCCGTCCCGCCCCCGAATCGGAAGGCGCCGAGGCGACTCCGAAGGCCGAGGGTCAAGCCTCTGGTCAGCCACGAAGCGGCAATCGCCGACGCCGTGGTGGTCGTGGTCGTGGTGGCGGTGGCGGTCAGCACCAAGGCCAGAACGCTCAGAACGCCCAGAACGCCCAGCAGGGTCAGCAATCGCAGAATGCCCAGCAGAACCAGCCGAAGGGCCAGCAACGCAAGAGCGGGGCACCGAAGCCGGTCGAAGCGATCCTCGGTGGTGACGGGCCAGACCTCGACGACGAAACCCTCGAAAAGCGCAAGGGCCGTGAGCGCAACGGTCGCCCAGTAGGGCGCTACATGATGGCGGTCAGCGTTCGTCCCGAGGCCACTCAAATCGCGGTGCTCGAAGGCCGAAACCTGATCGAGCATTACGTTTCGCGTCCGGCCGATGACGTTGCCCAGATTCACGGCAACATCTATCTGGGCAAGGTGCAGAACGTTCTGCCCGGCATGGAAGCCGCCTTTGTCGATATCGCAACGCCCAAGAATGCAGTGCTGTATCGCGGCGACGTGCAGTTCGATGCTGACGATGTCGAAGGCTCGGCTGCCAATGCTCGTATCGAGCAGATCTTGAAGCCGCGACAAACGATTATCTGCCAGGTTACGAAGAATCCGATCGCCCACAAGGGAGCGCGTCTTACTCAAGAGGTGTCGCTTCCTGGTCGCTTTGTTGTGCTTATTCCCAACTCAAGTACCTATGGCATCTCAAAGCGCCTCGACGATGGTGAACGCCGTCGCCTTCGAAACATTCTCGACAAGGTGAAGCCGCCGCAGCATGGCGTCATCGTCCGAACAGCAGCCGAAGGGGTGACGTCCGAGGAGATTTCTTCAGACGTGCGCCGACTCCTGTCACAGTGGGAACAAATCGAGAACCTTGCGAATACCACGCAGGCTCCCGCACTTCTGTATCGCGAGCCCGATATGGCTGTTCGAGTCATTCGAGAAGAGTTCAGCGATAACTATCGAAGCGTTGTCATTGACGACGAAGCTCTTTACCGAGATGTGCATGACTACGTCTCAAGTATTTCTCCAGCGCTTGCTGATCGCATTGAGTTTTACGACCGCTCAACCGAGCCGCTCTCTATTTTCGAACGACATCATGTGCATGAGCAGGTGCACAAGGCACTCGACCGCAAGGTTTGGTTGCCTTCTGGTGGTTCGTTGATTATTGAGCACACCGAAGCGCTCACCGTGATCGATGTGAACACTGGCAAGAATGTGGGTTCCAAGAGCCTTGAAGAAACCGTTTACCGGAACAACCTTGAGGCTGCCATCGAGATCGCAAAGCAGTTACGCCTTCGCGATATTGGCGGCATCATCGTCATTGACTTCATTGATATGGAGATCAAGGGAAACCGCGATGACGTCGTCAAGGTGTTCCGTGAAGCGCTGGCGCGAGATAAAACCCGCACCCAGGTGTTCGATATCTCCGAACTAGGTCTGGTCGAAATGACCCGCAAACGAATCGGCGAGGGTCTCCTCGAATCTTTCGCGACGCAGTGCCCCGATTGCGAAGGCCGGGGCGTTCAGATCGACCCGGACCTCTTGGTCTGAGGCGACCCAAACTCCCGCTCCCGGCCCGGGTTTCATAATCTTGGGCCGTGGGGCTAGTGTTGCACCCCTATGTATGCCGTGATCCAGACAGGTGGCAAGCAGTACCGCGTCGAAGAGGGCCAACGACTTGATGTCGAACGCCTCGGCGAGGCTGACGAAGTCACCCTCACTCCAGTGCTCGTTGTCGATGGTGACACCGTCCTTGCTACTCCCGCGCAACTGGCTGGTGCCAGTGTCTCCGCTCGGGTTGTTGGCGCGGCCAAGGGTCCCAAGGTCATCGGCTTCACCTACAAGAACAAGGCCAACGAGCGTCGTCGTTGGGGTCATCGTCAGCACTATGCGACGATCGAGATCACCGGCATCAAGAAGGGCTGAACCATGTCAAAGACCAAAGGTGGCGGTTCAACCCGCAACGGACGAGACTCCCAGAGCAAGCGCCTTGGCGTGAAGCGATTCGACGGCCAGGCCGTCAACGCTGGCACCATCATCGTGCGCCAACGTGGAACTCGTATTCACCCCGGCGAGAACGTCGGCAAGGGTGGAGATGACACGCTTTTCGCTCTCACCGAAGGAACCGTCAAGTTTGGATCCCGCAAGGGTCGCAAGCTTGTCGATGTGCATCCCGTCTGAGCGTCTTGCATAAAAATCTGATCGAAAGCGGACCAATTGGTCCGCTTTCGTCGTTTTAGTCCCGAGTATCAATTCCGAGGGGACGGCGCTCACTGGGCCAATTGAGCAATCGGGTTGCGGTATCGAAGGCGAATCGGTCGGTCATGCCTGCGACGTAGGTGACAGCGGCGGTGATTGGATCGCCATGCGACACGGTTGGAAGTGACTGCGGGGATGCGATGAAGTGTTCCACGAGGGCTGTGAGGACATCGATGACCGCTTGACCTTGCTGGATCGAATCATGGCGGTTGTAGATGCGTTCGTAGTTGAAGGAACGCAGCGCAGTTAATGCTGAGGCCGAGGTGGTGTCCATTCCGATGATGCCGGTGGCAGTGGCAGTGCGAATGACGGCACCGATAAGCGAATGAAGTTGTTGGCGTCGGGTGGCGCCGAGAACCTCGGTGACTTCGAGTGGAAGATCAGCCGGGCTGACAATGCCCGTGCTGACGGCGTCTTCAAGATCGTGAGCGCTGTAGGCGCATCGGTCAGCCCAACTCACCACGACCCCTTCTGGTGTTAAGGGCGTGGGTCGAGACCATGAGTGATTGCGAATGCCATCGAGAGTTTCGACACAGAGATTGAACGGCTCGAGTACGACATCGGCACCCCACACAGCGTGGTGGTAACCGCCAGGTATGAACGCATCGAAGGCATCTTCGCTGGCGTGCCCACCAGGTCCATGGCCGCAATCGTGGCCGAGTGCGATGGCTTCGGTCAGCGAAACGTTGAGGCCAAGGCCACGTGAAATCGCGGTTGCAACCTGTGCGACTTCAAGCGCATGCGTCAGTCGCGTGCGCTGGTGGTCGTCCGGAAAAACAAAAACCTGTGTCTTACCCGAAAGGCGCCGAAAAGCAGGCGAGTGCAGAATGCGATCGCGATCGCGTTCGAAACAGGTTCGGAACTCGTCGGGTTCTTCCTCGGTGGCTCGGTTGCCGGCGCCGAATGATCGAGTTGCGCCCACTGCGAGAAACTCGTGATCTTGGGCTTCGCGTTCTTCGCGCCTGACGCTGTGGGCGGCAACGGTCGGCGGGGGGCTCTCGCTATGAGCGAGGACGAGGTTCTCTGAGGTTGAGGCTCCCTTCATGGTGCCCACCCACTGCTCTTGTCGTGGAGTTCGGGAGGAAGGAGCCTGCTCGTTCATGGACGAATCCTGCCCTATGGGTGAGACATCTGGGGGACACGAGCTATCTATCTGCGGACATGGCTCCCCAAACCCGTAGGCTCTCCGGTCGTGTCCGGATTTATCGACGAATGCCAACTCAATGTGCGCGGAGGCGACGGCGGCGCTGGCTGCGTCGCGTTCCGGCGTGAGGCCCACGTAGCGAAGGGCGGACCCGACGGGGGCGACGGCGGTCGAGGCGGCGATGTATGGCTGGTTGCCGATCGAAATATCTCATCGCTCCTCGCTTTCAAGGACCATCCTCATCGACGAGCGTCGAGTGGCACACATGGTCAGGGAAAGAAAATGCACGGCGCTGGGTCCGATGATCTGATTGTCCACGTTCCCGAAGGAACAGTCGTACACGATCTCGAGGGCGACATGCTGGCCGACCTTGTTCATCACGGAGACCGCTGGATGGCCGCAGCTGGTGGTCGTGGAGGCAAGGGCAATGCCAAGTTCCTTTCCAATATCCGCCGAGCACCTTCATTTGCCGAGCAAGGAGAGGTCGGCGAGGAGCAGTGGCTGAATCTCGAACTCAAGTTGATGGCTGACATCGCACTTGTTGGATTCCCGAACGTCGGCAAGTCCACCCTTATTTCGCGCATCTCGGCAGCGAAGCCCAAGATCGCTGATTATCCGTTCACCACCCTCGAACCCAATCTCGGCGTCGTTCGGGTAGAAAATAATTTTGAGTTTGTGGTTGCCGACATTCCTGGCCTTATCGAAGGCGCCGCCGACGGCAAAGGCCTCGGACATCGTTTCCTGCGTCACGTCGAGCGCGCACGAGTCCTCGTGATCCTCATTGATCTCGCTGGTGGTCTCGACGGCACCACGACGGAAGGTCCCGCCGAACAGGCACGTGTGCTTCTGGCCGAACTCGAGGCGTATCGGCCCGAACTTCTTGACCGGCCTCGGATCATCATCGGTTCTCGCGCCGATCTGATCCCCGAGGATCTCGCCATTGCGTCAACCGGTAATCCGTCTGTGACCAGCGATGGACTCCAACTCGACCTTTCGGTTTCCGCGATCACCGGAGCTGGACTCCCTCGACTCATCGGGCGGATGGCCGAGGAAGTACGCGGCGCTCGTTCCATCGAACCCGAATTCGACGGTTTTGTTATTCACCGACCGATTCCCGAAGGAATCCGCATCGAACGCGAAGACGACGGATCTTTTCGGGTGCTCGGTCGGTCCGCCGAGCGCGCTGTGGCTCTCTCTGACCTCACCAATCTCGAAGCCCTCGACTTCGCGCATTCTCGACTTAAGAAGATCGGAGTCGACAAAGCGCTTGCACGTGCTGGTGCCAGAGAAGGCGACACCGTGCGTATCGGATCTCTCACCTTCGATTACGAGGAGGAGTGATGGTCGTTGTTGTAAAGATCGGAACCTCATCGCTCACCGATTCCGAGGGGAGCATTCGTCAGGACGCCATCGTGAAGTTGTGCGATGAAGTCGCCACGGTGCGGGCTGCCGGACACAGCGTCGTCATAGTCACTTCGGGAGCAATTGGTGCAGGGCTTCCCGCACTCGGGCTGGGTGGTGCGAATCGTCCTACCGATGCACGCACGCTCCAAGCTGTTTCTGCAGTTGGCCAGTCGCGTCTGATGGCCGTCTACTGCGAGGCGCTCGATCACCATTCTCTTGTTGGTGGCCAGGTACTTCTTGCTCCATTGGACTTTGTCGATCGTCGTCAATATCTCCAGGCACGCGGGACGCTAACGCGACTGCTTGAACTTGGCGTCGTCCCGATCGTTAATGAGAACGACGCAGTCGCCGACGACGAGATTCGCTTCGGCGACAACGATCGACTTGCGGCCCTTGTTTCCCATCTTGTCGACGCTGAACTTCTCGTGCTTCTCACCGATACTGCCGGATTACTCTCTGCCGATCCTCGCATCGACCCTGATGCATCGTTGATCGAGGAGATCATCGAGTTCGACCAGCAACTCGACGAAATCGCCGGTGGTCCTGGAACACCCGGCGGCAGCGGAGGAATGGCCTCGAAAATTTCAGCGGCAAAGATTGCTGCATGGTCGGGCGTTCGAACCGTGATCGCCGCAGCTCACCGTCCTTCAGTTCTCACCGATGCCGTCGAGGGAGTGAGCGGGGTTGGCACGACCATCGCTGCTCACCAGCGCGATTTGCCTGCGCGTAAGCTTTGGATTGCCTTTGCCGTCCGATCTTCTGGTGTGGTTTCTGTCGATGCGGGAGCCCGAGCGGCGCTCGAACGTGGCGGTACGTCATTGCTTCTGGCCGGAGTTATCGGCATACAAGGTCACTTTGAGATTAATGACGCCGTCGAGATCGCCGATCAAAACGGCGTGGTTTTTGCCAAGGGTCTCGTTCGAGTGAATTCGTCGACACTCGCAGTTTCGGCGGGTCGGTCAACGACCGATGTTCCGGCCGAAGCTTCTTCACAGGTCGTTCACACAGACGACCTCGTGATTCTTTCTTAGCGTCGCAGTAGACGATCCGCCGTAATGCGAGCCTCATCAACTCTCAGCACGAAAAGTGATGCCGCATAAACACAGATTCCGAGTAGCGCGGCACAAACGAGAGTCGATAGATCGCTGAGATTGGTGAAGTGAAGGAATGCCCAGACGATGAATCCCATCACTGCCGAAGACAGAACCAGTTTCGCAATCGTCGTGATGGTTGCTGCGTCGAGGAATCTTCCGATGCGGCGGTGGAGAAGTGCTAGCGCAATAACAGCGAACACTGAGTAAGCGACTGATCCGCTTGCGCCTAGACCGACGACACCGAAGCGGTCGACGACGGAGAACGCAATGGTTAGGGCGAGAACTGTTTCGGCCGCGTTTATGTAGAAGGGGAAGCGCGTATCTCGCTGTGCGTAGAAACCGCGCATGGCGAAAAGAAAGAGTGAGAAGGCCGGGAGGCCATACAGAAATGCAATCAGAGTGTTCGCCGTCGTATCGGCATTCGCTTGGGTGAACTCACCATGTTCAAGGACAAGTCGAACGATTGGTCCTGCAAGCAGGATCATGCCGATGGTCGCAGGTAGCGCCAGAACGAGAACTAATCGCAGGCCGGAACTGAAACGGCGTCGAAGGCCAGAGGTATCGGCTGCTGCGTGTAGCGCCGAAAGTTCTGGCGTGTAGGAGGTCATGACCGAGACTGTCCAGAGTCCGTAGGGGAGTTGGAAGAAGAGCCAGGCGTAGGCGTAGATCGAAACACCGTCGACACCATTGGCCAATGTTTGGATGATTCCGTAGGCGATGAGGTTCGAAACGACATAGCCAAATGTCCACCCAGAGAGGCGACCAACCTCCCGTACCGCGGGGTCGCGAAGATCAAAGTTCCAGCGCAAGCGAATGCCCGCTGAACGCATCGCCGGCCATAAGACCAAGGTCATGGCCAATAACCCAGCAGTGGTGCCGAATCCGAGAAGCAACAACAGTCCGGTGTCATGACTGACCTGATCGAAAGTGAGTGCCTTGTCGTTCGCAAAATGGGGGAGAGCGAGAAAGAGGCAGATAACAACAACGTTGTTAAGGACCGGAGCGAATGCGGGAACTGCGAATGAGCGTCGCGCATTCAGCAGAGCAGTGCCCAGACTGGTGAGTCCGTAGAAAAGTATCTGCGGCGCAAACATCATCAGAAGCGGAACGGCAATTTTCGCTTGCGTCGCTGCATCTGCGCTTGACGATGAAAGGTTGTAGAGGCGGATGATGATCGGTGCGAGTGCTATCCCGATAACGGTGGCGACGACAAGAACCACGCTGATGACGGTTGCTAACGCATCGATGCCGCGATTGTCGTCTCTCCCGGTATGGGCAACGACGACGGGAACGAGCGTCGCCGAAAGAATTCCTCCGAGTACGAGGTCGTACAGGAGGTTCGGGGTGTTGTTCGCAAGGTTGTACGCCTCGGCGAGTGCGGTGGCTCCGATGGCGTAGGCCATGACGCCGACACGGAGAAACCCGGTCAGCCGGCTGAGACCGGTGCCAAGAGCGACCACGGCACTCGAGCGCACGAGGTGACGGGTTCTCTGTGTTGTCACGTCGTCTGCAGAGCTACTCATCGCCGATAACGCTAGTTGCCGGCGTTCGGGGCTGACGTGAGGCCCACTGACTCGAATCCCTTGGCGAGTACCCTTTCGGTTATGAGTACCCATGACGCTTCGACGCCAGTTGCCGAACTTGGACGTCGCGCGAAGGCCGCATCTAGAGCGTTAGCCACTGCTTCCACGGCGCAGAAGAACGACGCGCTCTACGCAGCAGCCGAGCGCTTGGTTTCATCGTCCGACACAATCCTCAGCGCGAACTCGGTCGATGTAGCCCGAGCCGCATCCGATGGAGTGAGTCCAACTGTGGTCGATCGCCTTCGACTCGACGAGAAGCGAATCGCTTCGATGGCTGGGGGACTGCGACAGGTCGCATCCTTGGCCGATCCCGTCGGCGAAGTTATCGATGGTTGGGTGCGCCCCAACGGGCTTCGCATTTCCCGCGTGAGGGTTCCGCTCGGTGTCGTTGCGATCATCTACGAGAACCGTCCCAACGTCACATCCGATGCTGCCGGACTCTGTTTGAAATCAGGGAACGCGGCGTTCCTGCGTGGATCATCGGGAGCGATTGATTCGAATATCGCTATCGAGACAGTGCTTCGTTCGGCAATTGCCGAAGCGTCACTGCCAGCTGATTCTGTGATCCTCGTAGCTGACACTTCGCGCGAGGCTGCTGTTGAGTTCATGCGTCAGCGCGACACGATCGATTGCCTGATTCCGCGCGGTGGTCCGTCGCTGATCGCTTCAATTCTCGAGAATGCGACTGTTCCCTATGTGATCGATGGTGACGGAAACTGCCATGTGTACGTCGACGTCGATGCCGATCTTGACATAGCCCTCAAAGTAATTGTCAACGCGAAGATGCAACGCCCTTCGGTGTGTAATGCAGCAGAGACACTGCTTGTCCATCGTGCTGTCGCTGGCGAGTTCCTTCCAAGAGCAGCCTTGGCGTTAGAGGGGGTGGAGCTACGCGCTGACCAGCGGGCTCTCGAACTCCTCCCTGAAGCGATCGCGGCCACTGAAGAAGATTGGTCAACTGAGTTCCTCGACCTCAGGTTGGCTGTCGGCGTTGTCGATGATCTCGACGCTGCGATCGATCACATTGCTCGCAATAGCTCCGGGCATTCCGAGGCGATTATCACGCGGTCACTTGAGGCGGCCGATCGCTTCACCCACGAGGTTGATGCAGCCGCCGTGCTCGTTAACGCATCGACCCGGTTTGTCGATGGCGAAGAGTTCGGATTTGGTGCCGAGATCGGAATTTCCACCCAGAAGTTGCATGCTCGCGGCCCCATGGGGCTCAGGGAACTCACCACAGCCAAATTCATTGTGAGAGGCCAAGGACAAACCCGAGGCTGATCGTTCGCGGGTGCCAGCCGAGGGTTCGCCGGCCGGTAACGTCGGGAAATGGATTATCGCTTCGAAACCCCAGCGGACGTCAGCACCCGGCTGCGCGACGTCGACTACCTCTCTGACGAGGCCATTGCCGGAGTCGTATTTCTTGCCGATCGGCTTGGAAAGCCGATCCTGGTCGAGGGACCAGCCGGTACGGGAAAGACCCAATTGGCAAAGTCTGTTGCCGAGATTTTGGGTGCCCGTCTGATCCGCCTTCAGTGCTACGAGGGTCTCGACGAGTCGAAAGCACTCTACGAATGGAACTACAAGAAGCAGTTGCTTCGTATTCAAGCGGAACGTAACTCCGATTCAAGTTGGGAAGATATCGAAACCGATATCTTTTCCGACGAGTTCCTACTGACACGCCCCCTTCTCGAAGCAATTCTGGCCGAAGACCCCGTCGTTCTCTTGATTGATGAGGTCGACAGGGTCGAGGTAGAAACCGAAGCATTGCTTCTCGAAATCCTCTCGGATTACCAAGTTTCCATACCTGAACTCGGAACGATTTCGGCACGCCAAATTCCGATGGTTTTCCTCACATCGAATAACACCCGTGAGTTATCCGAAGCGCTGAAGCGTCGATGTCTCTTCCTCCATATCGATTATCCCGATATGGAGCGTGAGAAAGAAATCGTTCTCACCAGGATTCCGGAAATCACCGACAGCCTCGCTGACCAGATTGCTCGCATCGTGCGTTCGATCCGCCAACTCGAGCTGAAGAAGTCGCCGTCGGTCTCAGAGACCCTCGATTGGGCACGAACGTTGCTTCTTCTTGGTGTCGACTCCGTTACCGAAGCCGACGCGATCGAAACGCTGAACATTCTCCTGAAGTATCAGAGCGACATCACCAAAGCCTCGAAAGAGCTTCAGGGTGATAGTGGAGCCAAACGGCCTGGCGTCCCGCGTACGAGCTGATTGGTAACCCTGAATCGCTATGACCTCCACTGAGGTGCCCTCTTCGCCAATGCTCGAACTCCTGTCGGGGTTCATTGTCGAACTTCGTGCTGCGGGATTGCCGGTGAGCCTCACCGAGAATCTCGACGCGATGGAGGCCATCACACACATCCCGATAGAGAACCGAGATGCGTTCAAATACGCGCTCGCGGCGACGTTGGTGAAGAACAACACCCATTGGCGTGCGTTCGAGACAGTGTTCGAGGTGTACTTCTCGCTGAGGGGTAGCGAATACTCGCTAGGCGGCGGCGGAGACGATCTTCCGGAAATCACCGAAGACGACGAAGCGCCCATGAATCCCGATGCGGGTGGCGCCGGAGCAGGCGGTGCCGGCGAGGCAATGTCACCCGAGCAGATGGCCGAGATGCTGTTTCAAGCAATGCGCAATGGGGACGATGGGCTTATGCGTGCATTGGCCCGCCAGGCAGTTACGCGTTTCGCAGGGATGGAGCCGGGTCGTCCGGTCGGCGGCACCTATTACCTCTATCGCACGCTGCGAAACCTTGACCTCGATGGCGTTCTCGAACGCCTGATGGAAGAAGCACAAGAACAAAGCCCCTCGCCGTTGACGCAGCTTGAAGAACGACTCGAGCGCGACGAATTCGAGTCTCGTATCGATCGAATGAAGAAAGAAATCGAAGCAGAGATTCGTCGTCGCCTTGTTGCTGACCGCGGGGTCGAAGCGATGGCCAAGACACTGCGCAAGCCTCTTCCCGAAGACGTCGACTTCATGCACGCCAATCGTGAAGAGTTGGTCGGACTTCGCAAAGCCATTTATCCGTTGACTCGCAAGCTTGCTGTTCGCCTAGCTCGTAAGCGTCGACACGGTCGTAAAGGACCACTCGATTTCCGTGCCACAGTTCGCCAGTCGCTGAGTTATGGCGGTGTTCCTGCAGATCCGCGGTTCCGCTACCCGCGTCCTTCGAAACCTGAGATCTTTGTTGTTGCTGATATCTCTGGTTCAGTTGCGGCGTTCGCTCGATTCACGCTGCAACTCGTCTACGCCATCTCCGGTCAATTCTCAAGGGTTCGTTCTTTCGTTTTCATTGACGGCATCGACGAGGTCACGCGTTTCTTCGAAGGCGTCGAGGACATCAGTGTCGCCATTCACCGCGTGAATACCGAAGCCGATGTTGTTTGGGTCGACGGACATTCCGATTACGGCCACGCCTTCGAGGTGTTCTGGGAAAAGTACGGACGCGAGGTCGGGCCGAAAACCACTGTGCTGATCTTGGGTGATGCTCGCAACAACTATCACGCGTCTCAGTCGTGGGTCATCAAGGAAATGAGCAAGAAGGCACGGCACGTCTACTGGCTCAACCCTGAACCCAAGGCGTATTGGGACACGGGCGATTCAATCGTCAGCGATTACGGAGCGCATACCGATGGCGTCTTCGAATGCAGGAATCTTCGTCAACTCGAGAAGTTTGTCGACATTCTCGAATAGCCATTGGCTTGAGTGACGCAGCCTTGGTTATCGGGACTGCTCTCTGGGCTCGCCAAGAGCCGCCCTGTTGCTCTCTGGAGCGGCGAACGATGTGCTGGTCACCCTCAACGTCGGTGGCGTTGAGCGGCATCCTGGGTGGAGGTGAGGCGACCATGGCTCATGCCGTCCATGTCTGCGCCGATTGCTGTGAGAAATGACTTCACATCAAGTGGAGTCCACATTCAGTTTTGGACTGTCCTGACCATCTGCCCGAGCGGGGATCATTGGGATCGGTGGGGCGCTGTGTGCAGGGCTGGCAACCGATTGAGGTGAATCCATCGAGAAGGAGCGGATTCACGATCACGTTGTTGTGAGCGATGTAGTCGGCGATCTGTTGGTCGGACCACGCTGCAATGGGATTGATCTTGATCAACCCACGGAGGTCTCGAGCGACCAGGGGAGCGGTCACGCGAGAGTCGGCTTCGGCACGACGGAGTCCGCTCATCCATGCGGCCTTTCCTGAAAGCGCTCGGTCGAGTTGTCCGACTTTGACTGCAGAGCAGCAGCCTTCAGGATCGGCCTTCCAGAGGGGTTCGTTCTGCAGTGCGACAGTCATCATCCGAAGATTGAGTCCGTAGTGCTGGCGAACGCGCTCAACCGTTTCGAGCGTTTCAGGAAAGTGGTATCCGGTGTCGATAAAGACGACTTCGATCGCTGGGTAGACCTTGGTGGCAAGATCGATCAGGACCGCGTCGGTCATTGATGCAGTGAGTGCGAGGTGTGGTCCGAACGTTTCCACTGCCCACCCGATGATTTCCTCGGCTGACCAGGTTTCGAAATCTCGACTGAGTTGTGCGAGTTCGTCGTTACTGAAGTCGGGCGCTGAAAGACTTGTGAGGCTCATACCGCACACTCCGATTCGCCAACTTCAGCGGCATACGGACCGGTTTCGTCGTAGTCGACGTAGAAGTCGGGTCCTTCTTCAGGGGTGGGGAAATGATCAAGCTTTTTCAACTCTGCTCCGAGTGTTGTGATCCCGCCAGAACGATCGATCCAACCTCGGAACGATTCTCCAGCAAGGCGCTCGTCGTTAAATTGGCGAACAACCTGGACGACAGCTTGCGGTGCTGCTTTGGCGGGAAGACGTGTGGCGCGCTCGCCAAATTCCACCCGCTCTTCACCGACGAAGCCACCGAGCAACATCGTGTAACCGGGGGCGGACTTTCCGTGCGCTCGACGTTCTGCGCCGTGGAATCCGATATCAGCCACGTGATGTTGGCCGCAGGAGTTGGGGCAGCCTGAGATGTTGATGCGAAGTCCACCGACTTCAGCCAACCCCTCAGCGTGGAGTTCTTTCTCGATCGCATCGGCGAGACCCCGGCTTTGAGTGACTGCAAGGTTGCAGGTGTCGGCGCCAGGGCAGGCCACAACATCGCTTACCAACTCTGCTGAAGGGCTTGCCATGTCGAGCGCTGTGAGTCGATCGAACACGAGTGGAATTTGTTCTTCACTGAGATTTCGTAGCGCAAAGTTCTGTCGGTTGGTGACGCGCACGTCGATACCGAACTCACGAACGATTGCAGCGAGACCGCGGAATTGTTCAGCGGTGACATCGCCCAAGCGAGCGTGGGCGATTGCCGAGACGGTGCCTTTGGCTGCGCCACGGATCACATTCGAGTCTTCCCAGCGTTCAAAGGCTCCAGGTCGACGAAGCACGACTGGAGTGCCTTGGCCCATTGCCGTGGCATCGACAAGATCAGCGCGACCGGCGGGTGCATCTCCGGCTTCGAGTACTTCCATCGGGATTCCACCCGGCCATGTTGAGGAGCCGAGGAGGAATTTTCGGATGGTGAGTACTCGCCGTTGCACTTCTTCGAAACCAAGGTTGTCGACAACCCATTTCATGCGAGCGCGGAGTTTGTTGTCGCGATTACCGGTCTGCTCGAAAACTCGCAAGACCGATTCGATGGTTGGGAGAAGGTCTTCCTTTGCCGTGAATGGTTCAAGAGCAAGGGCTGCGTGAGGATTCGCGCCAAGTCCGCCAGCGATGAACACGCGGAATCCTGCTTCGAGTTCGCCAGCATCGGTCTTTCGGGTGACAGCAATAATTCCGACGTCGTTGAACATCGCTTGACCGCAGTCGGTGGCGCAACCTGAGAAATTAATTTTGAACTTTCGGGGCAAGCGCTGGCCGAGTGGATTGCGCAGGAAATGCTTGAACGTTGCTTCGGCCCACGGAGTTATGTCGAGAATTTCGCTCGGGCATGCTCCGGCAAGGTGACATCCCTGAACGTTGCGTACGGTGTCGCCGCAAGCCTCGCGACTTGTGAGACCGACCATGGCAATGTCGCGAAGCAGATCGGGAACGCGTTCGAGTTGGACGTAATGAAATTGGATGGCTTGGCGAGTCGTGAGATGACCCCAGCCACGGGAGTATTCGACGGCCAGATCGCCCATGCGGTCGAGTTGTGCAGCAGTGATCGTTCCGTAGGGAGCCTTGATTCGGATCATCTGGTTATGGCCGCCTTGGCGCTGACCATAAATGCCATTGTTCAGGCGGAACACGCGAAAGACGTCGTCGGCGAGATCGCCTTCGAGGTAGCGAGCGAGCTGAACTTCAAATTTGGCAATGTCGGCAGCGGCGTCGGCATCGATTGTGAACTCAGACATTTGGGCTCTCTTGGGCCAGGGGAGGGAAACCTGACTAGACGAGTCAGGAATCTACCTTGATCGAGGCCCAATTGTCGACCCATTGGGTCATGTTTATTGGAGATCAGCCCTGCTGAAGCAGTTCGGCGACCCGAAAGGCAAGATCGAGCGATTGGCGAGCATTAAGACGGGGATCGCACATGGTCTCGTAACGGGTGTCGAGATCGGCGTCGAGGATCTCCTCGGCTCCGCCAAGACATTCAGTGACGTTGTCGCCTGTGAGTTCGATGTGGACGCCACCTGGCCACGTGCCCTCGGAGCGGTGAGCAGCAAAGAAGCCTGCGATTTCCGCCAAGACTGCGTCGAAATGTCGGGTCTTGCGACCACTCGGCGCCGTGAACGTATTGCCGTGCATGGGGTCGCAGGCCCAGGCCACAGGGTGACCCGAATCGCGCACTGCGGCGAGAAGGGGAGGAAGGGCCGTTCCGATGGTCTCGGCGCCCATGCGACTTATGAGCGTGAGGCGGCCCGGGATGCGATCGGGATTGAGAGCATCGCAGAGAGCGACAACTTCGTCCGGCGTTATTGATGGACCAACCTTGCAGCCGATCGGGTTGCGAACGCCGGAAAGGAAATGCACATGTGCACCGTCGAGTTGGCGTGTGCGTTCACCGATCCAGAGCATGTGAGCGGAACAGTCGTACCAGTCGCCCGTGAGTGAGTCTTGGCGAGTTAGCGCTTGTTCGTAGCCGAGAATGAGTGCTTCGTGGCTCGTCGCTACATCGACGGTATGTAGTTGTGGCGTTGACTCAGTATCGATGCCGCACGCCGCCATGAACTGCAGCGTTCGTTCGATTCCTTCAGCAACTTCCTCATAGCGTTGTCCTTCTGCGCTTGAGGCAACGAACTCTTGATTCCATGCGTGAACGCGTGAAAGGTCCCCGAAGCCACCCTTGGTGAAGGCGCGAACAAGGTTCAGTGTTGACGCTGATTGTTGGTACGCGGTGATCAGACGTTCAGGATCGGCTACACGCGCTTGAGCGGTGAAGTCGATGTCGTTGACCATGTGCCCGCGAAACGAGGGGAGTTCAACACCGTCGATGGTCTCTGTGCCGGCGGAACGAGGCTTCGCGAATTGTCCGGCGATCCGGCCGACTTTTACGACGGGAACTCCTGAGGAGTACATGAGGACGACAGCCATTTGCAGAATGACTTTGAGCTTGTCGCGAATCGAATCAGCACTGAACGCGTCGAATGACTCGGCGCAATCTCCGGCTTGCAAGAGAAACGCTTCACCGTTGGCGACCTTGGCTAGGTCGTTGGTCAGACTGCGAGCTTCACCAGCGAAGACCAATGGAGGCATCGCGCTGAGGCGCTTGACGACGTCATTGAGCGCGTCAGTGTCGACCCAATTGGGTTGCTGCACGGCCTCGAGAGCCTGCCAAGAAGAAGGGGTCCATTCGCGTGTCACGGACACAAGGTTGATTGACTCATGCCCCTGAGCGCAAAGCCATTACTGGCGAGGCTCAGATCAGACTGCGTCAATGGTGTCTGGGGCGTTTTCTCGGACCGAGGCCATGGCCCGTTTCACGAGACGGCGAGCGGCTTCGGCGGTGACGCCAAGTTCGTCGCCGACCTCGCGATAGGAGCGACGACGTCCGTCGTGGAGTCCGAATCGCTGTTCAACCGCGAGTCGGGCACGGGAGTCGAGGACAGAAAGCAGCGAAGCAACCATCTCGTGATCGATCTGTTCGAGCACAATTTCTTCTGGCCCGGGAAGAGAATCGGGGAGAATGTCGACGAGTTCGTTCGAGTCGTCCTCACCGATGGTGCGATCGAGTGATGTGGGCGTTGTGAGGCGATGCAACCACGCGTTTTCGGAATCGAGTTGGTCGCCATCGCCTGAAACCTGACGAAGCGCAGCGCGCAGTCCGGCGGAACGATCACCGGGAAGTCGAACGAGGCTGGCTTTCTGGTCGAGCGCTCGGCCAATGGCTTGACGGATCCAGAATGTGGCGTAGGTCGAGAACTTGAATCCTTTTCGCCAATCGAACTTGTCGACTGCATGTTCAAGACCAATATTGCCTTCTTGGATCAGGTCGAGCAGCTCCATGCCTGGCGGAAGGGGGTAGCGACGAGCAACGCTCACGACGAGGCGCAGGTTGGCGCGGATGAAGCGGTCCTTGGCTGCAGCGGCTGCACGGACGTCTGTTTTGAGCGCGATTGAACGTTCGCCGTTCTCGAGACGGGCCGATGCCGCCAGTCCTTTCTCGATGGTTTGAGAAAGCTCACGCTCTTCAAGTGCAGTGAGGAGGGGGACAAGGCCGATTTCGTTGAGGTATTGACCGACTGAATCGCTCATAACGGGGGGGACTCCTAAGTGGTGTCGATGGTACGCCATCGACCTTGTTGTTCTGGACTCTCGTCCTGAACGTGTCGCTTCGGGGGGAAATGACACTGGTGTAACCGCAGCAAGGGGTCTGAGTGTTCCCTGTGCTGTGGGTGACTTTGGTCACGCCGGTTCGCCTGCCTGCTGAAACAGTACCTGATAGCGACCGTACACTTGGTGGGATGTCATCGGTTCGTCGTGGTCTAGGAATTCTGGGCGGAACCTTTGACCCTCCTCATATCGGTCACATCGCTGCTGCGAGAGCGGTCTTCGACGCTCTCATGTTGGAACGAGTGCTTCTCATGGTGGCCAACGAGCCTTGGCAGAAGGTCGGACTTCGCCCCCTTTCAGAACCAGAGGCTCGTTTAGCGATGACCAAGGCTGCAGTAGAG
>CAFAAD010000048.1_pt1 | contig 11127 bp, 8 predicted proteins | sample 7267281 | NCBI WGS metagenome assembly CAFAAD01 (sample SAMEA6813977, study PRJEB35770) | uncultured Microthrixaceae bacterium | biome: Freshwater; feature: Freshwater reservoir; material: water | place: Czech Republic | collected 2016-08-15 | depth 30m m
AGATCGGAAAGGAAGAATCCGTAGGTACCAGAACTGGTCTGAGGAAGGTAACGCTGGATCTGACCAGCGGAACCACCAGGAACTTCTGACCAGTCGGTGTAGGTGCAGTTATAGATCTTTCGGAGACTGTCAAGTGACATCCCACCCGGAGCAGAAAGACTGCCGGTTGCCCACGAAACCGCATCGAGTGCGAAGGCGTAGTACTCGCCTGTACCTACAGCCGGTGAGCCCGAGCTGAACGACGAGGACCGAGCGATGTCGAGACAGCCTTGGTAGGTGGATGCACCGGCCAACACGTCTCGCAACATGTTGCGACCCGCTCCGGAACCAACTGGCATTAAGCGGTTCGGAAGTGTTGCCGTGGTTCCTGCAACCTGGAAGTTCATGGTCGGGCAATTTGCATCACCAGGAACAGAAACGCTCGAGGTGGCGAATGGATTGAGGTTCACCCATGTGTCACCTACAGGCGCATTGGCTTGGGCGAGGATTGCGTCCATGACATTGAGGGTGGTGTCGGAACCGCCAGCGGTGATCACAGTTGCGTTTGCTGCCGAAGCAGAAGCAACAAAACTCGCTGCAACAGTTGCGAACGCCGCACCGGCGAGAACAACTCGTTTGAACAAGGGACTCTTCACAGCTTTGGGTCCTTTCCTGGGAACGGAGACGCCTTCGATGCGTCCTACCGCGTTGGGCTCTCAGCCCACGCAGACATTGTTGACATGACGAAATGAACGGTTCCCTTGCTGAGCACAAACTCCAGGTGAAGTTCGGGTCAACCTTGAGAAACAGTTCGCCGTCGCTTGACACTTCTCAGACTTCGGATTTGCGGCGCGATCGGAAAATTCCAAACCCGATCGGCAAAAACATGACGAGGAGCAAAAGCAGCAACGCGAGGATGTTCGACGTCGGAATGCTCGGGCCGGTGTAGGCAACTGGTGTTGCCTTTCGCCAGTCTGTGCTCCCACCTCCGGCCGACTTCGTGGCCCCCGAAGTTCCCGCAGCAGCAGTCGCTGTCGCCCCAGCACCCGCGGTGGATGCAACACCACCACCGATTTGGGTCACTCCGGCCAATGGGTCAGGTGGGCTTCCGCCTCCATCACCAACAGAACCCGAAAAACGCGGATTCGAACAATTGTCGGCGCCGAGTTGCTCGGCAGGTTGACCAGTGAGGCGAGCAATCGAGTTGGCAACTTCTTGAGAGAGGTTTGGCGGCAGCGGCGAATACCCGATGCGAGCCATGTTCACCTGTCCATCACACGCGATGTAGCGCAACCAGGTCGCCAACGTTTCAGTGACACCCGGATTCGAATAGGGCCCCTTACAGGTCGGCCGGTCGGCGGAGTTCGTGCACTGCGTAACGATGTAGCTATAGGCCGAAATCGGATAAGCCTTGGGATTTCCCGAGTTATAAACGCCTGAAAGTTCTTGACTTAAATCAGACCGCAGCGTTGCGCTTTCGAGAGCGGCAGAAATATTTTCCGCATAGGGAAGTACCCACTCCCCTGCCGCGTTTTCTACCCACGCCGACGGGGCGTTATAGGTCTTCGAATAACCGAATTCATCGTAGCCAATGCTCCACTGGCCTTGACCACTGGCAATGAACTGCGCGATCTGGTCAGAGCCTTGGAACGCTTGCGATTTCGGAACAAAACTCGGCGAACTATCGAGTTGGATAATTCGAACGCTCGTCGGGAAACGATTTCTCGACGCCCATGGTCCAAAAATGTCCGGAGCGACGTTGGCAACAAAGTCGTAGAACAAACCTGTTGTACCTGACTGGCCGCCGCGGTACACCACCGTGATCGGTTGATCTGGAAGTACAAGACCGCGATTATCGGCGGCAATCGCAGGGTCATTCCACCGACTGATATCACCAGTAAAGATTCTGGCAATCGTGCGGCGCGACAAATGTAAATAATCAATCTTTCGCCCGGCAGAATCGGACACGTTGTACATCACCGATACGGCGCCAGCGACGCTGGGTACGTACTGGTAGCCGCGGCTATCTCCGACTCCTGGTGACGCCAGCGCAGAGAACTCTGCTTCCGTCCCGCCGAAGTCAGCCAGAGATTGACCAAATGCCGTGAGACCCTGAGGCGAACCTGTCGGGAGATAGTTCACCTGCAAACCCGAGGTCTGCGCATCAGCCACCCATTGCTGCATGGCAAGCGCGACATAGGAGGAACCCTGCCCGTTAACACGTGAGGGAGCCGCGGAGCCGACATCGGCAAACGCAACGAGACCAATAGCCATGCACACAACCGCTGCTGCGAACCGAAAACTTCGTGTGCCTATCCGGCGAGGTCGAAAGGCAACCATCAACCAAACCGCCCTTGCACGTAGTCAAGCGTTCGGGAATCGGTCGGCGTCGAGAACATGACATCAGTTGGACCTTGTTCCACAACGACGCCAGGTTGATTCTCTGCTGCCAAAAAGAAGGCGCAAAGATCAGAGACCCGCTGAGCTTGTTGCATGTTGTGCGTCACGATCACCACTGTCACTTCGCCGCGCAATTCATCGATCGTTTCTTCAACGCGACGCGTTGAAGTGGGATCGAGGGCGGAGCATGGTTCGTCCATCAACAGGACATTTGGGTGCACTGCCAGCGAACGAGCAATACACAGACGTTGTTGCTGACCACCCGACAGCGCGCCACCCGGACTGTCGAGACGATCACGAACCTCTTTCCAGAGCCCGGCACGAATGAGCGATTGCTCAACAAGCGTGTCTTTATCGCTGCACTTAAGTCGGGCAAGTTTGAGCGCGGCCAACACGTTCTCTCGGATGGTCATCGCCGGGAACGGGTTTGGCTTCTGAAACACCATGCCGATCCGCATACGAACTTGCTGCGCCCGTGTCCCAGTGGCGTAGATGTCGTCCCCGTCAAGAAGAATCTCGCCATCAAGTGCAGCTCCGGGAATGAGTTCATGCATGCGATTGAGGAGTCGAAGAAATGTCGACTTACCGCAACCAGATGGCCCGATGAGCGCCGTGACCTGACCCTTTGGCATTACGAGGTCAACGCCTTCAAGCACAAGGCGATCGCCGAACCACGCGCACGCGTCTTTGGCCTCGAGTGTCGCGGGACCAGGGGGTGGACCTCCGATGATCTCCACCTTTTTGGCGAAAACCTTCTCGGCTTCCTCGTGATCGGCCTCGGTCAAGTTTTCTTCGAGATCACTCTCGACAGCAACATCGACATCGGTCATTTTGCTACACCTTTAGCTAGTTGAGTCTTTGCATTTTGAGAATTTGGTGCTGACTGCCGGCTCGCCTTTGCGCGACGCTTTGAACGGTCGCGCCCGATGAAGCGGGCAATTGCGAAAAGTCCGAGGACGATGAGCATCAACACGAGCGCGCCAGCAAAACCTCGTTGGACTGCAGAGATGTCTGGCTTACGAATATTTCGATAGACAAACAGCGGGAGGCTCTCCTGCGAACCAGCAAACGGGTTGCTGTTCATAAGGTCATAGCCAAACGAGGTGAAAAGCAACGGTGCGGTTTCACCCACAGCGCGAGCAATACCCAGAACCACAGCTGTGGTCATACCGGTTCGTGAAGTCGGGAAGACCACCGACCAAACAGTTCGAGCGCGTGATGCACCCAACGCGAGACTTGCCTCGCGCAGGCCATCAGGAACCAATCTGAGAACAACTTCGACGGTTCGAGTAATCGTCGGAAGCATCGTGATAGCCAACGCAAGACTGGCCATAAACCCGTTGTACCCGAAAAGCGGATTACCCGACTTCGCAAACGGAAGAATCAACGTTGCAAAGATGAACAGACCCGCGACAATCGATGGAAGACCACTCATCGCATCAACAAAAATACGAACGGGTCGCCGCCATTTACTGCGACTTTCGTTAAGGAACACCGCTGCAGCGAGCGCGAGTGGTAACGACCAGAGCAGTGCTAGACCAACCTGTTCAATCGTTCCGATAATTGCGTGATAGCCACCACCTGATGTCGCCGGCATGATCGGCGTGACACCCTGCTGGTCGTTAAAGAAGAACCCGGGTCGGAGGGCCTTCAGGCCCTCAACCAGGATGTAGCCGATCAGTAGCACCAAGGGAATGAACACGACCGTTGCCGCTGAAACGACAACAACGGTCATTAACCGATCCGTGGCTACGAGCCGTCCAACTCGGTCTGCCGTCACCGCAGCAAAGATCACGAGGAAGGTGACATACGAGCCGAGGAAGAATCCGAACGCGCTCGCGCCTGAAGTCAAGCGATAGAAGATCAACCAGTTCAGACAAATTGCACTAACGATCGATCCAACGAGAATCCAGACGTCAAATGTCGTGAACTCACGCGGTCGTCGAGCAATGCGCTTGCGTTTCTTCGACGGGGGTATTCGTGTCGTCGACGACATCGCCTCTGCATTCGTTTCGATTGTTGAGGTCATATGTCAACCCCAGCGCCCGAGCGACTCTTTGAGACCACGACCGAAGCAATCATGTTCGTTCCAAGAGTGATGATGAAGAGCACAAGGCCGGCGGCAAGAAGCCCCGATGTCGTGAACGCATCAGCGCCAGCACGGTTTGCAATGAAACCAGAGACTGTCGCTCCACCGTTTTGAAGAATGTGAATGCTGTCGCCGATTTTCTGCGGTACCTGCGGAAGCAAGAGCGCTACAGCGATGGTTTCACCGAGCGCACGGCCAAGACCAAGCATTGACCCGCCGATAATTCCGCCTTTTCCGAATGGCAGAACAACAGTCTTGATCATCCCCCAGCGCGTTCCGCCGAGCGCAAGCGCAGCTTCTTTCTCACCCGGAGGTGTCTGCGAGAACACTTCGCGCACAACCGACGTGATGATCGGTAACACCATGAGTGCGACGACGATGCCGGCGATAAAGATCGATCCAGTCAGGCTCGCGTCTTCCGAGGTTTTGAAGAGCGGAATCCAGCCCAGATTCTGCGTGAGCCAGAGCGAAATCGGCACGATCTTGTTAGACAGATAAAGGAAACCCCAGAGACCAAAGAGCAAACTTGGTACCGCAGCCAAAAGATCAACAACACCGATCAACCACTTACGCCGCTTCGCTGTTGAATACTCAGTGATCGCGAGTGCGCTGAAAACGCTGAGTGGAATCGCAATTGCAATTGCTACAAGTGCAACCAACACAGTTCCGGCGAGAAGCCCGAGAACGCCGATTCGTGCTGGCGAAACATCGGTACGCCATTCCGTACGAGTGAGGAATGTCCAGACTCCGGTTTCGCCCAGCGCATCGCTGCTCTGGATCAGCAGGAAGGTGCCAACAAGCGTGAGTAGAACCAGCACCGAGATACCGGCGCCCATCGTCACCTGATTGAAGCGGCGGTCGGCTCGACTCGGCACTTCGGTAACGACTCTTCGGGTTCGCTCCCGCGGTCCAACGGGGTCGCCCGCGACCGGTCGATCCTCTACAAGTGTGCCGGGCACGTCGGTCATCAACTCCGTTGGCGGGGGTAGGAAACGGCGCAAGAACGCCAATTTCCACAAGTGCTCTTAGTGAACGGGACCCGCAGGAGAAGCACAACCAACCCCACACCAACTCATGGTGAATCAATCCCAACGAGGTGAACGCAAAGTGTCGAAAAGGTGTCGAATAGGACTCCACGTGCGCCCATCGGCGGGCCAAACATCGGTAGCCTCGGAACGCCATGGCTCTTACCGATGAACACCGAAGAATTTCCGGAACGCTGCTGCGTGCTGTTGCCGGGGTCCTCACGCTCGTCATCGGAATAGCGGCGATCTCTTGCTCGGCTCCGACAAAAGATTCTTCCAACGACCCCAATGCCAACGGGACGGCAACAACCGCTGTCGACGCAGGGGCGGGCCCTACCTCAATCACCAAAACATTCCGGACTATCGAAGTAGCAAAAGGATTCGACAAAGCGTCAAACATCGTTTCGCGACCAATGCGGAATCAGCTGTGGGTAACACTCCGAACTGGCGCAGTGCGTGTCATCGAAATTGAAACAGCGTGGAACCTCGAACTCGGACAGACCCAACGAAATGGCTTTAAGTCCTACCCCAACCCCATTTTCGACCTTTCCGGCGACATTTCGACCGAAGGTGAACGGGGCGTACTCGGAATCGCATTCTCTACTGATGCTCGAACTCTTTTCCTTTCGTATGTGAACAGGAAAGGCGAACTCGTGGTGGCGTCATGGTTCGTCAATGATCCCGCTCCACCGCCAGTCACCGCTCCTCCCACCACAGCCCCTGCAACCACCGTCCCCGGGGCTCCCACGACATCATCCACAACCTCGACTACGCGAACAACGATTCCGGCGCCGACAACAACTCAAACCATCCCTATCCTCCCAGACCCTGTTGTTGATCCAGCCTCGAAGCGCGTCCTGCTCACCATCCCCCATGAAGGCAACAGCAATTACTCCGGACAACTCACTCTTGGCCGCGATGGCTACCTCTATATCGGTGTCGGAGATTCCCAAAATGGAGGCGCAGACAAGACCGCTCAAAACCCAGACTCGCTGCTCGGAAAAATTCTGCGCATTGACCCCAGCGGAGAAAAAGCATCAGCAACCGACCCCTATGCCATTCCGCCTAGCAATCCGTTTGCCAAAAGCGGGGGTTCGCCTCAGATTTGGAGCATCGGCGCACAGAATCCGCTGCGATTTAGTTTTGATCGCGCCAACGGCAACATGTGGGTCGCCGATGCCGGCCATTCGCAATTTGGAGAAATTGACTACCTCCCCGCCGCGAAAGGTGGCGGAGCTGGCGCCAATCTTGGATGGCCGTTCAAAGAAGGAAAGGAGCCTGGTCCTAGCCCTACCGGTGCTCCGTCCTCGCTGGTGGCCCCCATCGCAGTGAGCCCGACCACGGGCGCCGACTGCCCAATCATCGGCGGATTCGTTTATCGGGGTTCGGTCACCGAACTGCAAGGTGTCTATATCTATGGTGATTTTTGTAGCGGGACCGTCAAAGGTCTTCTCCAGCGCAAAGGCATCGTTTTGGATGACAAAGCCATCGGACCGCAAACCGGTGCAAAGTCACTCGTGGCGTTTGCCGAAGATAGCCAAGGCGAGTTGTATCTCGTTACCGCTGGCGGATCAGTGCAGCGGATGGTGGCCACATGACCGATTCCAAGCTCGCCACGACAGCTCCCGCTGACACCAAACCACGCCGCAACATTTTTTCTGGGCGCACTCTTTCCGACGGGAAAAAACTCTACTGGTGGCGCGAGATCCTGATTGTCATTGTCGTCGATGTTGTCTACGAATCAGTGCGCAATCTTTCGGCCGGGAAACCGGATAAAGCATACGAGAACGCACTTCTCATCATTGATTGGCAACGCAACTTTGGCATTTGGCACGAGCAAGCGATGCAGAACTTCGCTCTCGATTACACACCACTTATCGTGTTCGCTAATTACTTCTATGGATCGGTGTACATCGCCGCAACGTTATTCACGCTTATCTTCCTCTATTCCAAGTTCCCCGATGACTATTCGTTGTTCAGGAACACACTTGCCATCGGAACATTGTGCGGACTCATCGGCTTTGCATTGTTCCCGCTCATGCCGCCGCGCCTGCTCGATGACACCATTCTGTTGCAGGGTGCGAATACCGGTCATTGGTTCGGATTTGTCGACACCCTTGTGAAGTACCCCACGTTCTGGTCATTCAACGATGAGACGATGAAAACCATTTCGAATCAGTTCGCGGCAATGCCCTCGTTGCACTGCGGCTGGGCGTTCTGGGGGCTGATTGCGTTACTCCCCCGAGTGAAATCCCGGTGGGCGAAGACCCTTGTTGTTCTCTACCCAGTCGTGACCGTCTACGTCGTTGTGATCACCGGCAACCACTACGTGCTCGATGCTGTAGCTGGTTTCTTTCTCTTTACTGTTGCCTATTTGATTGCCCGCAAGGTCACACGAGCCGGTCGGGGAACACCCATCGCGACCTCTTCAAACCCAATCGAACCTGCGGTTTCCAATAACACCGCTCCGGCCTAGGCAACTGCGTTCAAGAACGAAGGCTCATCGCCAATTGATAGGCCTCGACATTGCGCTCGACCACGTGGGACCAGTCAACCGGTGACGGAGTCGTGCGATTGTGTTGCGCAATCTGTTCGCGCAGCATTCGGTCGTTCACGATACGAGTGAGTTCACGAGCCATTTCGGCGTCATTCGCCGCCAATAGTCCCTCTTTTTCGTGAGCAACGAACTCGCGTATTCCGGTCTGCGCTTTGGCCACCACTGGCAGGCCAGCACAACGCGCTTCGAGTGCAGCGATACCAAATGATTCAAGATTCGCAGGGGCGACAAACACGTCGGCATGGGAATAGATCTCGCGGATTTCCTCACGAGTCCGACGTCCAACCAATGACACCGTGTTTGTCAGGCCGTTCTCTCGGACGTACTTCTCCATTTGTCCTAATTCAGGGCCATCGCCAATCACGATCAGACGGACATCGATAGAACGAGGCGTGCGATCACGTACGTCGTTAATCATTCGCAGTAGATGCATCGGTCGCTTACGCGGCGCCAGACGCATCACCGAAACCAATGTCACCACCGATGGATCGCGCTCGGCAGGTGCGATTTTCCAGGTGTCGTTCTCGATGCCGTTTGGAAGCACAACGACCGTTGCGCTGTCTGGGGCGATGCGCCGCACAGGTGCGACCGCAACCTCGCTGACGGCCGACAACACGACGGGCCACTGTCCCCACTTTGCGATCTTGTTCATCGCCCAGAAGAACGGGGTGGCGTAGCTCCAGATGCAATGCAATGTGATGACAACGGGAATACCTGCCCGTTGCGCGTCTTGCGCACCCTTGTACGCGAGCGGGCTCACGACGCCGCCGTGGAAATGGGCGACGTCCACTCGTTCGGCCGCTAACGCGTCGGCAACGCTGCGGAATGCACGGCGCGTAAACGGAATATCGAAAGGAAGAAGGGGCGCATCAATGCGATGGACACGAACCCCATCGACAACATCGGGGCCACCCGTCGTCGTAATCACAACGACCTCATGGCCCGCTCGCTGCAGATGACGAGCGAGATCATGGACCTGCATCTCGATGCCCCCAAGACGCGGGACATAGCAATCGGAGATCAGAGCGATCTTCAGTCGTCCGGGTTTGGATCGAGGGGTCTCATCGGTGTGAGTCACTAGCCGTCACGGTAGTTCTCGCCGTTGCCCTGTAAGAATGCACAGATGCCTACCGGGACCTTGGTCGCCTTTCATGCCCATCCCGACGATGAGGCCCTGCTTGATGCGGGAACTCTCGCCCTAGCCGCCCAGGCTGGCCATCGGGTCGTCCTGGTACTGGCGACTCGAGGCGATGCTGGCGATGTCGGAGACGGCGTTCTCGCAACCGATGAAGGCCTGGCCCAACGCCGATCCGCCGAGGCCGAGGCATCTGCTGCCGCTATCGGTGCGGCTCGAGTCGTTTTCCTCGACTATCTCGACTCTGGCCACTCTTCCGATGCCGATGGTCTCTGGCCTGCGGGCACCTTCTGTGCCGCGCCAATCGAAGAAGCCGCAGCTGCACTTGCCGCCGTGCTCGCCGAGGAAGATGCAGCACTCCTCATTGCCGACGACCGCAACGGCGGATACGGCCACCCCGATCACCAACAGGTGCACCGCGTCGCGTGGGCTGCGGCGCAACTCGCAGACATTCCGTTGCTTCAGGCCACGATTGATCGCGAATTTCTTTCCGGCGGCATCGAACTCGCGAAGGGAATGGGTTTCGAGGTTCCCGAAGGTTTCGTTCCCGACGACCTGTCCACTTGGTACACACCAAACGCGGAAATCACCCACACTGTCGATGTCAGTGCCGTGCTCGACAAGCGCAAAGCATCGATGAACGCTCACGCGACACAAGCAACCGGCGCGCCCGACACCGTTCGCACGTTGTCGATCTTCCTCGGACTCCCCGACGAAATCTTCGCGATTGCATTCAGTACCGAGTGGTATGTATTTACCGGTTCTTCCCTCCCCGATGCGTGCGCCGACCTCTTCACAACAGTCGGTCAATGACCGACCCAACCGCAGACGAACTTCCTGAGGTCTTGCAAGGCCTGAGCGCGGAAGAATCGACAGATGCTTTTGCCGTTGTAAGCCACGAACTCCATAAAAAGTCGCGCACTCGACGCGCAATAGAAATCGGCATTTCACTCGGCGTCGTCATCATCATTTTTGCTTTCGTGATTCCCAAACTCACCGGATCGGACTACGCCGACATTTGGCATGAGATGAGCAAGTTGTCTCCGATCGAAATCACGGCGCTCGTCGCACTTTGGTTTCTCGGGATGCTGGCCTACACAGGCGTACTCACAAACACACTCCCCCGCTTGAAGCACACACAAGCCCTCACCGTGAACTTCGCCGGAAGCGCTGTTTCCAATGTGATGCCATTCGGCGGCGCGATCGGTGTTGGCGCTACCTATGCAATCGATATGTCGTGGGGATTCACCGCCCCTTCCGTAACGCTGTCGATTCTTGTTTCCGGCATTTGGAACGTCTTCGCGAAATTGGCAATGCCGGTACTTGCTCTCCTTTTGTTGATCCTCTCGGGACACGCCACCGGAAAGCTCTTCTTGCCAGCGATCTTGGGGCTGATCGCAATCGTGGTTGCCGCGGTCGTTCTTGGTCTCATCATGAGGAGTGAACGGCTCGCTGAGCGAATTGGTCGATTGGGCCAGTCGATAGTCGGATGGTTTTGTCGAGTCTTTCGCCGCAAGGCCACTCCCGATGTCGTCACCGGGGTACTCAACTTTCGCCATCAGAGCATCGGGCTCGTCCGCGAACGCTGGTGGCGAATCACCCTTTGGATCTTTCTTTTCAATCTGATCCAGTTCCTGCTTCTCTTTGCGTGCATCCGCGCAATCGGACTCGACGGCATCACCCTCACTGAAGCATTCGCCGCGTTTGCCTTCGCTCGCTTGCTTGAAACCATTCCGATTACACCGAGTGGTGTTGGTTTCGTCGAAGTAGGCGCGGCATCTGCCCTCATCAGCTTCGGTGGACCCGAAAACGCGTCGACGGCAGCAATTTTCCTTTTCCGCGGGTTTGTCTATTTGCTCGAAATCCCAGTTGGAGCCATGGCCTGGGTTGTGTGGGCATCGATGACCCGCTGGCGGCGTCCGATCGGGTCCGTCTCGCGCAA
>CAFAAD010000049.1_pt1 | contig 11009 bp, 9 predicted proteins | sample 7267281 | NCBI WGS metagenome assembly CAFAAD01 (sample SAMEA6813977, study PRJEB35770) | uncultured Microthrixaceae bacterium | biome: Freshwater; feature: Freshwater reservoir; material: water | place: Czech Republic | collected 2016-08-15 | depth 30m m
GATACCAGATTGAACCGTACTGTTCAAACTTCGGATAACTCTTGACATCGATCCCGTGGCGGCGGACTTCGGACTGATAAACGTTGGTCGTGCTGAATCGGGCGGATACACCCATTGAGTCGGCTGTTGAGGCGTTCGCCGAGTTCGGAGGTGAGGCTGCATATGTCGTTCCTCTCCAAAATGGTCTCGACAAATCGATCCTTGATGCGACTCAGACAGTGCGCGAGTTCCTCTCGCTTCATGGCATCCACGATTACGGCAAACAAGATCAGGGTCCTGAAGGCAAGCGGACAATCCCGATTCATGTCATCCACCCGGATCGATTCGAGACGAGGACTGTCTCGCTCTATCGCCCCCAAACAAAGGATGGCGACCCACGCCTTTGGATAAGTGTTCTTGGCAACTACGCGAAGAGCGAGAACCTGATCGCCCTCATCGCCGATGGGAAGAAGGAGTTGTATGCAGTCAACTGCAGTGACACGGCGCTCCTAGAGTCCCGCCACATTGATGGGAGTCCCCTTCGAACCCTGCTCACGGATAAGCAAGTTGCATCTTCCGCCGTCGAACTCCTCGAACTCCTTCGAGAGATTGCTGGACGCGGGTATTTGGACTCCCTCCGCTCAGGCGACACAGGGGTCGGCTACACACTCGAGACACTCCTCGGCATCGAAGCGAACAGTCGTCCGACGCCTGACTACATGGGCATCGAGTTGAAGGCATCAAGACTGCGAGCCGATGGAAGGCGAAACCGCAGCAACTTATTCTCCAAGAAGCCCGATTGGGACCTAAAGGGACTCGGGAGCGCTCGAGCAGTCCTAGACGCTTTTGGCTGGAATGAGCCAACAACTGGTCGTCTCCAGTTGTACTCAACCGTCACAGCAAACCCGAATCCGAGTGGCCTCTACCTCTCTACTGACGAGAAGGATGACGTGGTCACCAACTACTCAATCAGCGAGCATGAGCAACCCCCTCAGTTCGTCGCTCAATGGAACTTGAGCGTCCTTCAGGCATCGCTCGCCGCCAAACACCCCGAGACTTTCTGGGTCTCTGCTCGCGTCCAGACGTCGCCAAACGGCGTTGAGCAGTTCCACTATGTCAAAGTGATTCACACTCGAACCCCCCTGATATCGAACTTCGGACCGTTAGTCGACGCTGCCCGAATCTCGATGGATTACACACTCAGCCTCGAAGAGTCCGGTCGTACCCGAGATCATGGTTACCTCTGGAAGATCGGAAGTGCGCACCACAGACTTCTCTTTCCCGACCCTGTCGAATACGACCTTCTGGCGGCATAGGAACCATCAATCAAGAAGGCCCAGAAGGTGCGTACCAATCGCCTCGCCTAAGGCCACAGGGACAGCATTTCCAATCTGGGTGTATTTCGGTACGTCGCGCGACCAGTCGCCTGTACCCGGATCACCCGCCCGACGGCGGCCTCCCGTAGTTCTGCGTCCTGCGAACTCGTACCAGTCAGGAAACGTCTGCAATCGCGCCCATTCGCGGACCGTAGGAGTTCGAGGCTGGGAGAAATGGACGAAATCGTCAGGAAGGGAGGTTGCGGTGATTGATGGACCGTTAGCAGCCCACCGCGAAGGTAGGACCCTTTGAGCGAACTTCTTCGTTTGCATACGCAACGGAATCTCGCCTCCGTTATCGATCATGTACTGAAACTTCTCGATGACCTCAGGGCGATGATTCGAGTACTCCTGCTCTGTAAGGAGATCACCCTTCACGAGAACTTCGCCCTCTCTCGTCTGCCGCAATGCCTCTTGAACAGCGTTCTTCGGATTGGTGCGATATGTCGTTGTGGCACCTCCGGGCATCCATTTTGGATCTACAAGGTCACCCAATAGATCAATCAGATTTGGCGCTCCACCCGTAGGAATGGGGAGAAATCCACCTGCGACACCGTTGGGATCCAAGTTCAGGTCAATATCGGATCGGATACCCACCATGATGACCCGAGGTCGGTTTTGTGGGACCCCGTATTCCTTCGCGAACACCAACTTGCTCCCAATGCGGTATTCGAGAACCTTGCGACCCCGCTTAACGCGGATGCGCTCAAATGTCTGCACGACATCGCGCCAAATCTCACCCTTATCCCCTGCCGGAGTCCATCGAGACGTCAGCAGGCCCCTCACGTTTTCGAATACGAAAGCCTTAGGTCCGATAGCCGACACGAACTTGGCCATCTCCCCATAAAGGTGGTTGCTCGGAATCTCATCCTTAGTGATATCAAATGAACGCCTGTGACCGATTCCGCTGTATCCCTGACAAGGAGGACCACCTGACACCAGCGTGATGTCCCCGTGTTCTTGACGCATACGGCGAGCCAGTGCATCCAACTCGTCCGGGTTTTGGGTCAAATCATGGATGTCAAAGCACCGATTTTTGGAGTCATCGACTAGCGAACCAAATCGGTTCATCAAGAAGGTGTCCATCGCATTCGGATGGAGTTCATTCACAAATACGGTCTCAAAGCCTGCTTGCTCGAGACCAAGCGAGAGTCCGCCGCAGCCAGCAAAGAGGTCAATACTCGTAGGACTCACGCTCAGTACGTTACAGACGGACTGAGACACCACATGGGCAAACCGGCACTAAGAGTCGGGATAGCACGCGTACTTCGCGAGGCGTTGCACCAAGTGCGCCTCCGCCTCTCCCGGTCCGACCTCATCATTGGCAACGAGGATGGATTCAACAGGTCCCGGGAGTTGCCGCCTGATCCGATCGACGACCTCCACAGAATGCAATGGTCCGCCGCCCCTAGCCAACAATGTCTCAGGCGGACTTATCTTCAGCCACTTAAAAGCACTCTGAACATCCCCATCTGCGATCCTCTTAGCCACAAGATCGATGGCGGAACGCGTAAGGCGATCACAATCCGCTCGAACTTCGTCAGCGATATCCGAGCGGATCCGATTCACTTCAGCGATGAACTCTGGATGATGATTGCTCCAGTTCGTCACGGTCACTCGATGAACTCCTGCGACCTCGGCGGCTTTTTGGTGCGACGTCCCCGTTCCGATTGCCGATGCCGCCAAGGACTGTGCGGATGTGAGCCGATGTAGCGCTGTGTAGTCCCAGAGAATGACATCCTCCCCTTGGTTCACTCTCCCTTGGGACCTACTCATGGCCGATTCCATCCCGTCAGAATCGGGATTAGGCCGCTACTGGCCAAGGCAAGCCTTAGGTCCTCAACGCCTGCTAGCCACTCGCCCAGTCGGTTCCAATCTTCTGCGGTTGGGGGTGCCACGCAGGGTTTGCATGGCTCCGTTCGGGGACTTTCACCAAGTCCGAACCGGGCCTGCATCGCCGCCACTTCCAACTTGTCCACAGAAGGTGGCAGAACGGTCTCCCTCTATTAGTGTTTCGGCACCGAAGACACGTCTTCTGACTGTCTCAGCACCTATCAAGGGGATCCGCATGACACTCGAGGGAATCGACCTCCTCGATCTCGACCGCTTCCAGCGCCTCGAGCACTACCAAATGTTTGACCGACTTCGCGCCGAAGACCCGGTGAGTTGGCACGAGTATCCCAACGCCCAGGGTTTCTGGAACGTCGTCAAGCACAAGGACCTCGTTGGAGTGAACCGCGATACCGGGCTGTTCTCTTCGGAATCAGGCGGCATCTCGATCCTCACCCCGGACGAGTTCCCAGGCGAAGCACAGGGCAACGACCCTCGCGGTCTGATGATGCTCTACATGGATCCCCCGAAGCACACGCGCTATCGCCTTCTAGTGAACAAGGGTTTCACCCCGCGCATGATCGGCTTGATCGAGAAGTACCTCGAGCATCGTGCCGTACTTATCGTCGACAACATCATTGAACGCGGTTCATGCGACTTTGTTGTCGACGTCGCTTCGGAACTTCCGCTTCAGGCCATCGCCGAAATCATGGGTGTTCCGCAAGAAGACCGGATGAAACTGTTCGATTGGTCAAACCGCATGATCGGCATCGACGATCCAGAATTCGCCGACGCTGACGGCGCTGCAGCCTCTGGCGAACTCTTTATGTACGTCAACGAGCTCGGCAAGCAACGCAAGGCCGATCCTCGCGACGACATTGTCACCAAGCTCATCAATTCAGAGGTCGAAGGCGATTCGCTCTCCGAACTCGAGTTCGACATGTTCATGATGCTTCTGACCGTCGCCGGCAATGAGACCACCCGCAACACCACGTCGTGGGGCATGTGGGCGCTCATGCAGAATCCTGAGCAATATGCCGCGTTGGCAAATGACATCGACGGCAAACTCGACGTCGCTATTGAAGAAGTGCTTCGCTGGGCAACGCCGGTGTATCACTTCCGCCGCACCGCCTTGGACGACACAATCATTGGTGACAAGGAAATCAAAAAGGGCGACAAGGTCGTCATGTGGCATATCAGTGCTGATCGTGACGAAGAGGTCTTCGACGATCCTTACCAGTTCAACATCGAGCGTTTCCCGAACGAGCACATCGCGTTCGGCGGCGGTGGCCAGCATTTCTGTCTCGGCGCCAATCTCGCTCGCATGGAACTCAAACTGATCTTCCGCGAGATCATGGAGCGCATTCCCGACATGCGCCTCGCTGGCGATGTTGAGATCCTGCGCTCGAACTTCATTGGTGGCGTCAAGCACATGCCCGTCACCTACAGCGCTGGTGCTCGCCGTAACCCGGCACCGCTCGCAACTGCGTAAGCACTGTCAATGCAATACGAACACGAAGCCGTCGACCTGCATTGGTCGGCGGCTTCTTCGCGTCAGAGCAATCTCTCGTTAAGAGCAGAAGACTTACTGGGCTTAGTCGGCGGCTTGATACTCCGCAAACATTGCGACTTCTTCGTCTTTTCTTGGATAGGCGAACCAAACCAACGCCATTCCGAGCGCCATGGCCAACGCCCCAGCAGCAAACGCCCAGTGTTGGCCATCAAGGAATGATTCTCGGGCTGCGTTCGTTATCTGCGATGCATATTGCGGATACGTCGATGCGACGTTTTCTGCGCTCGAGAACGACCTCGTGAGTTGACCCACAACCTGGTCAGAGATCGTCGCCGTCTGTGGCGTGGCCTCAATCTGCGAGTCGAACGACTTCACATAACCGGCTGTCAAGAGTGCGCCGAAAATCGATTGCATGATCGCGCCACCAAGATCTCGTTGAAGATCCGCTGTTGCCGAAGCCATGCCGGCTTTTCGCACCGGCACCGCACTTGTAAGCGCACGCGAGGCAGGAGTGCCGGCCAATGCGACGCCCGCTCCCAGAAACACATAGCCCAAGCTGACCATGGCAAATGATGAACGTTCGTTCCAAAGAAACAGCATGACGCCGAATCCCAACATGCAACAGACGTAACCAAGCATCAGCGTTACGCGTGAACCATATTTTTCAATGAGTCTTGCTGAATGCGGTGCCAACAGCACCATGACAAAGGCTGCAGGAAGAACGCTCAACCCCGCTGTCCATGTCGAATACCCAAGGACATTCTGCAGATACTGCTGCCCAATAAACATGGCCCCCATAAGAGAACCAAAGACCAAAATTCCGGCAATTGCAGCGACCCAAAATGGCCTACGACTCGCATAGTGCAAGTCGTAGAGCGGAACTTCCACCCGGCGCTGACGAAGAACGAAAGCGCCGATCGCTGCTGCGCCAACGATCGCGAAGATCAGAGCCTCGGTCATCATCCCTGGTTCCGGAGCAAAACTTATGGACAGCACCACAGCACCCACCATGACAACGGAAAGAATGCCGCCAAGGTTGTCTACTGGTTCGGTCGACTCATGCACATGTGACGGAACAAATTTCCACGCGCCGAGAAAGGCAACTGCAGCCAGAGGCAGCGTGATGAGAAAGACCGAGCCCCACCAAAAGTACATAAGCACCGCTCCGGCAGTCAGCGGACCGAGCGCAGCCATCGCACCGCCAAGTGCCGACCAAAGTGCAATCGCTTTCGTTCGAGCCGGACCACTCCACAATGCTGCAATCAGTGACAACGTCGTGGGGAATGCCATGCCCGCGGCAAGACCGCCCACGATCCGGGCACCAATCAGAACTTCAAGGCTTGGTGCCCACGCGGCCAAGATCGATGCAGGAACCGCAAGCCCAGTGCCAACAAGCAGCATCATTTTCCGACCATGACGATCGCCCACCGCTCCGAGCCACAGCACAGAAGCCGCAAGCCCGAGAGAGTAAGCAACCGCCACCAAATTGAGCCCGGTTTGCGAGGCATCGAAGTGGCGCCCGATATCTGGCAAGGCGACATTTGCGACAGAAAGGTTCAGGTTCGCAACGGTCGCTACGAGAATGAGCGAGCCAAGTACGAGCCCAGCGCGAGCAGGATGATTCGAAGGGGTGACGTCAGCCATAAGGGCAGTTTGGTCCAGAATCAGCAGTTCTCTGCGCCAAAATCACGAGGCTCAAGAACATTGACATAGTCCAAGACCTGCCGTACCGTGCCTCGCGTGCCCGCACCCCCAACCATCGCTGACGCCGAACGATCACTCGAGCGACTCTTTCGGCTCACAGTGAATCGAGCCGTGCACCATCGCCAGACTGCGGCTATCGGAGTTGACGTCACCCGTGCCGGTTACGCAATCCTGCGCTCTCTTGCCGATTCCGGCGACATGCCGATGGGGCAGTTAGCTCGTCGTTGCTCGATGGACCCCGCCGCAGCGAACCGACAGGTTCGTGTCCTTGAAGATGCCGAACTTGTTGAACGCGTTACAGACCCAGATGATGCTCGTCTTGCCGTGGCACGGCTCACCGCAAAAGGACGTCGCACACACGACCGCATTGTTGGCCTGCGTGTCGAACAGATGACTGACGTACTCGGCGACTGGTCTCAGCAGGACTGCAGAGAACTTGTACGACTTGTTGACCAACTGGTCGCAGATCTTCGATCAACCCCAATACGAACCGACACACTCACCGCCAAGGAGCAACCATGAGCCGTATTACAAGCGAACGTCGCATCGACTATGCCGGATCAGTGCACGATGAACGCGAGATCGAAGCCGTTGTCGAAGTCCTACGCGGTGGGCCGACGTCCATGCGTATCGGCAAGAACGTCAAGGCCATGGAACGTCGTGTCGCCGACCTCTTTGAAAAAAAGCGCGGCGTGATGTGCAATTCCGGAAGTTCTGCGTTGTATCTCGCCTACGAAGCCATCGATCTTCAGCCTGGTGATGAAATCGTCACGAGTGCGGTGACCTTCTCCACCGATGTTGCTCCCGTCGTTCGCAAGGGTGCCGTTCCCGTGTTCGTCGACGTCACACCAGATACCTTCCAAATCGACGTCAATCGGATTGCCGAGATGATTACGCCGAAGACCCGGGCGATCATGGCGCCGAACCTGATCGGCAACTGCCCCGATTGGGATGTCATCCGTGGAATTGCCGACGAGCACCATCTGCTCGTTATCGAAGACTCCTGTGACGCACTCGGACAAACGTTGCGGGGGACTTCCACCGGCACTCGCGCCGATATTTCGCTCACCAGTTTCGCTCTCTCTCACATCATCACCGCCGCCGGAACTGGCGGAATGGTGTGTTTCGACAATGACGAGCTCGCTGACCGCGCGTTGTTGTTCCGCAGGTGGGGCCGCCGCTCTGAACTTCAACTTTTCGGCTCACTAAAGGGCAAAGAAAACCGCTTCTTCAGTGCACTCGACGATGGACTCGAATACGACAACATTTTCATCTTCGATGAAAACGGCTGGAACTTCGAACCATCAGAACTCTCAGCTGCATTTGGCCTTGTTCAGTTGGACAAGTTGGATGACAACCTTGCACGTCGCCAGCGCAGTTTTGCAATCACGAGTTCTCATCTCGCCAAGTATCCGCATCTGTTCATCCTCCCCCAGCTGACAGATGGCATCGAAACGGGCTGGCACATGTTCCCGTTCATCATTCAGCCTGATTCAGGCATTCGCCGCGCCGACCTTCAGCAGTGGATGGAATCCCATGGCGTCGACACCCGCATGGTTTGGACGGGAAACATCACTCGCCAACCAATGCTTCGCGGGCAAGAGTTCCGCGTTCCTTCCGATGGCCTCCCCAATGCCGACCGCGTCATGGAATGGGGTCTCATCGTCCCCAACAACCATTCGCTCTCAGACGACGACTGCAATTACATCGGCGAATGCATCGACGGATTCGTCGCGGAAAAGGGTTTGTAATGGCTGGTCGCTTCGAAGGACGTCGTGTTGTGGTCACCGGTTCAAGCCGGGGCATCGGCGCAGCGATCGCCGAACGAATGGCAGCGGAAGGCGCGAACCTCGTGCTCACGGCACGGACACTTGACCAACACGAGAGCCTTGAGGGAAGCCTGAACGCGACCCGGGACCGACTCGCCCGTTTCGGCACAACCGTGGCCATCGTCGTCGCTGATCTCACCGATCCGGTTGACCGACTCCGCGTCATTCCCGAGGCGACTGAAGCGCTTGGGGGTCACATCGAAATCCTCGTGAACAATGCAGCGGCTTCGATCCAAGCTCCTCTCACGGGATTCTCGGTGAAGCGCCGCAACATCATGTTTGAAGTCAATGTGAATGCTCCACTTGATCTCGCTCTCGCTGTAGCTCCCGCAATGGTCGAAGCCGGCGAAGGTTGGATCGTGAATTTGTCGAGCGGCAGCGCGAAGTTCTGGGGCGGTCCTTCCGACCCCATTGAGCCCACATCGCCAAACATTTCGGCCTACGGAGCATCAAAAGCTGCGCTGAACCGAATCAGTAATGGCCTTGCGATGGAACTCTACGGAACCGGAGTTCGCGTCAACACTGTTGAACCGCGCGCTGCAGTGTTGTCCGAAGGAGCGGCCGCTCTCGTAGGACATCGTTTACGGCCCGACCAGATCGAATCCATGGAAGCAATGGTCGAAGGAACGCTCGTGCTTTGTGATTGCGCTCCACACATCACCGGTCGCATCACCGTGAGCCTCGACAACATCGAGGAATTTGGCCTCGAGGTACGCAACCTCGACGGCAGTTCTCGCTCTTAGCGGTCAACCGATCCGCCCGGAATCACCCGATCAGCAGGGTCATAAAGCGCCATAGGAATGACCGTACGACCAAGTAGTAACGTTTGAATTTTCCGAAGGGGGAACACCATGTTCGATCTCAAGATCACCAATGGCACAATCGTCGACGGCACCGGAGCCGACCGTTTCGTGGGCGATATCGCCATCACCAACGGTGTCATCGTGGCAGTACAGCGCGGCGGAGGTCTCCAAGGAGACGCAGCCGAAGTTATCGATGCCACTGGCATGATCGTGGCTCCCGGCTTCGTCGACATTCACACCCATTACGACGGTCAGGTCACATGGGACGGGCTTCTTGAGCCTTCGAGCCAACACGGCGTCACCACCATCGTCAGTGGCAACTGCGGTGTCGGCTTCGCTCCGGTTCGTCCTGGCTATGAAGACGCTCTTATCGAACTTATGGAAGGTGTCGAGGACATTCCCGGCACTGCTCTTACTGAAGGCATGACCTGGGGTTGGGAATCATTCCCCGGTTATCTCGACAAACTTGAAAAACTCGATCTCGCCGTCGACTTCGGCGTACAGATCGCCCACAGCGCGGTTCGTACCTATGTCATGGGTGAGCGCGGCGCACGAAACGAGGCCGCCTCGTCCGAGGACATCGACCTCATGGGCAAGTACGTCACCGAAGCCGTCGAAGCCGGCGCACTCGGCTTCTCCACTTCACGCACACTCGGCCATCGCGCCATGAATGGTGAACCGGTTCCCGGCACCTTCGCTGCCGAAGATGAACTCTTTGGCCTTGGTCGCGCAATGGCTCGCGGCGGCGCTTCCGTATTTGAGCTCGCCCCCATGGGTGCGGCTGGCGAAGACATCATCGCTCCGAAAACTGAAGTCGAGTGGATGAAGCGTCTCGCTGCTGACATCGACTGCCCAGTTTCGTTCGCTCTCATTCAGGTAGACGCCGCTCCCGACCTGTGGCGCGAAATCATGGCCGAGTCGCTTGCTGCTCATGACGCTGGCGCACCGATTTACCCGCAAGTTGCCGCACGCCCATTCGGCATGCTGCTCGGCTTCCCCGGACACCATGCCTTCTCAAAGCGTCCGACCTATGTCGAATTACGGGCAAAGTTGTCTCACGAGGAACTCGCCGCCGAGCTTCTGAAGCCTGCCGTCAAAGCCAAGATCCTTTCCGAAACCGATCTTCCCTCCGACCCCAATGTTTTGTTCGACGGAATGAACGCACTCGCTCAGGGAATGGTCGATCGCACGTACTCGCTTGGCTCTCCAGTTGATTATGAACCAACCCCCGACAAAACCATTGCGGCAATCGCAAAGGTTCAAGGACGCGATCCGCTCGAGGTGTTGTACGACACATACAGCGAACACAACGCTGGGGCAATGTCGATGGTGCCGTTCTTCAATTATTCAGAGGGCAATCAAGACGCCGTGCGCGAAATGTTGCTCCACCCCGCGGGTGTTGCCGGCCTTTCTGATGGCGGCGCTCACTGCGCAATGATTTGCGACGCCTCCTACCCCACCTACCTCCTCTCTTTCTGGGCAAAGGAAGGTGGACGCACCCGCGGACCAGGCCTTCCAATTGAGTACGTGGTCAAAAAGCAGTCACTCGACACCGCGACCCTCTACGGCCTCAACGACCGCGGCGTGATCGCTGAAGGCAAAAAGGGCGATATCAACATCATCGACATGAACCGCATCGAGGTTGGTCGGCCCCATATGGCCTATGACCTTCCCGCCGGCGGCAAGCGCTTGCTCCAAGGAGCAACCGGCTATGTCAACACCATCGTGAGTGGTGTCGTCACCCGCCGCAATGGCGTCGACACTGGTGCACGACCTGGTCGCCTCGTCCGCGGTCAGCGATAACTCGCAGCGCTCGCAACAGTTCTGAAACCAACCACACCCTCACGGAGAAATACATGTCTTCATCACTCGCAGGTCGCACCGCAATCGTCACCGGCGGCGGCACTGGTATCGGCGCAGCGTGCGCAACACGTCTCGCTGGAGATGGAATGAACGTCACGATTTGTGGCCGCAC
>CAFAAD010000050.1_pt1 | contig 11001 bp, 8 predicted proteins | sample 7267281 | NCBI WGS metagenome assembly CAFAAD01 (sample SAMEA6813977, study PRJEB35770) | uncultured Microthrixaceae bacterium | biome: Freshwater; feature: Freshwater reservoir; material: water | place: Czech Republic | collected 2016-08-15 | depth 30m m
ATGGCCACTCGTACGACTTCGGCGCATTCGTCAAGGAGATCTTCTGCTTCAGGGGCATGGACCCAGCCACGAGTAACGATTTCCGGCCCGATCATCGTGGTGCCGTGTTCGATATCGACGCCAACAATGACGACTACCACGCCCTCTTCGGCCAAGACCCGTCGATCGCGCAAGACGCCGCTTCCGACATCGCCCATGATGCCGTCGACATAGAGGTAGCCCGACGGGACCTGCGCGGTTGGACGCAACCCAGTGTCGTCGAGGGTGACCTGGTCGCCGTCGGTGCAAACGATGATCTTCGAGGCAGCCACGCCCATCTGGCGAGCCAACTTTGCATGGGCAACGAGATGGCGGTACTCGCCATGCACGGGCACGAAGTGCTCAGGGCGGGCGATGGACAAAAACATCTTGAGGTCTTCTGCTTTGGCGTGACCAGAAGCGTGCACATCGGAGATACCGGAGTGAACAACTTCAGCGCCGGCCCGGACCAAACCATCGATCACCTTGGAAACATCGGTTTCGTTTCCGGGAATCGGGTGCGAACTCATGATGACAACGTCGGTGTCGCTCAGGGTAAGCCAACGGTTTTCATTCGCCGCCATGAGCGCCAGCGCCGACATCGGTTCGCCTTGCGAACCTGTGGAGATGACGCACACTTTTTCGGGAGGGAGGTCGCCGACATCGGCGATGTCCATGAGTCGCGATTCTGGAATGTTGAGAAGTCCCATTTCGCGAGCCATACGGACGTTCTTCTTCATCGACATTCCCATGGTGGCGATGACTCGATCAAAGGAAATCGCTGCATCAGCAATTTGTTGCACCCGGTGAATGTGACTGGCGAAGCAGGTCGTAATGATGCGACGACCCTCATAGCGATGGAACAAGTCGTAGAGCACGGCGCCCACCGACGTTTCTGATGCTGCGTGTCCGTGCTCCTCGGCATTGGTGCTGTCGGAGAGAAGGAGACGAATGCCTTCGGTGGAAGCAATGGCGCCAATTCGAGCAAGGTCCGTAAGGCGGCCATCGACCGGGGTCAGGTCGAGCTTGAAATCGCCGGTGTGAAGGATGACGCCTTGAGGCGTATGAAACACCGTTGCGATGCCGTGGGGAACAGAGTGAGTGACTGGGATGAATTCCACGTCGAACGGGCCGATCATGCGACGTTCGCCATCGACGATCGGGATGAACTCGGTGCGGTCGAGAAGGCCCGCTTCTTCGATGCGATTGCGAGCAAGGCCGAGCGTGAGCGCTGATCCGTAAATCGGAAATTCAAGTTCGCGCAAGAGGAACGACAGCCCACCGGTGTGGTCTTCGTGACCATGTGTGGCAATACAACCGATGATCCGGTCGGCGTTTTCGCGCAGATAGGTGAAATCGGGAAGGACGAGATCGATGCCCAGCATGTCGAGATCCGGGAACATCAAGCCACAGTCAAGAAGAAGGATTTTCCCATCGACTTCTACACACGCACAGTTACGGCCGATTTCACCGAGCCCGCCGAGGAAGGTGACCGATACAGGCGTTCCCTGGGAATCGCGCACGGCCGGCGCCTTCGACGACGTGTCGCGCTTTTTCGCCTTCGTCTTGGATTTGGGCTTCGTTCCGTCTCGGCTCACGCGTACAACCGACGATGCACTTCAAGTGCGCGTTCTTCAAGATCATCGGGACCAAAGCCCATGGGCGGACGACAAGGACCGGCCGGCTGCCCAATCGCTCGCAACATTGCCTTCGTTGGCACCGGGTTCGGATTGAGATCTCCGGTTTCGAACTCGTAACTCTCAATCATGCGTTCGTTGAGTTGCTGTGCCCGAGCAATGTCTCCTGATTGGAACGCGCTGATCATCTGAGTCATAACCGGAGCAGCCCAATGCGTTGCGACACCAATCACTCCGACGGCGCCAACAGCCAACAATGGCAATGTCAGTGAGTCATCGCCACTAAATACTTCAAACCCCTCGGGGGCCTCGGCGATAACCCGAGAGGTTGCGCCGGGATCGCCGGCAGCATCCTTGAGACCAACAACATTGGGAATCTCTTTGGCCATACGCACAATGAGGTCGGTTCCGATCTTGCGACCAGTCCGCACAGGAATGTCGTACATAATTGCGGGCAATTCGGTGGCGGCACACACGTAATGAAAGTGCGCCTCGATGCCGGCCTGAGAAGGACGGTTGTAATACGGGGTCACGATCAGAACGGCGTCCATACCGGCGCCTGCCGCTGCAGAGGTCAGTTCTGCCGCATGACGGGTGTCGTTCGTGCCTGAACCGGCGATGAGCGGGACATCGACGGCGGCACGAACCGTGCGCCATAGAGCGATCTGTTCCTCGTCGGTCAGACAGGCGGCCTCTCCGGTGGTGCCACTGAGAACAAGGGCTTCGTTCCCCTGCGCGACAAGCCAACGGGCCAGCTCTGCTGCACCTTCATGATCGAGTTCGCCATCGGCGGTGAATGGGGTGACCATGGCGGTGATCACCGAACCGAAACGTGCCATGGCTTTCACCGTACCAGCGCACCCCGCCGGACCCTGACGGATTCGACGGGAAACGATCGGTCAGTCTCAGCGAACCCCAGCGATTTCGCCGTCGGCGAGGGCAAAGGTCTCGTATTCCTCTTCGGTATCGGGCATGTGCTCGAAGTCGATCACACCGAGTTCGGTGAACTTGGTGCGCAGCCAGCCGTCACCAGCGTCGAGCAATCCGAGTTTCTTGCAGTTCGGAACGATCTTGGCGAAAAGCATCTGCTGGAAGAGAATCTGGCCCGGATCGTGCATCACGACGTTCACGGCTTCCTTCACCGGAACACCCATGCGATCCCAGACTTCCTGCTGAAGGAATCGATCTCGCATACGGACAGCCGCTTCGAAGGCGAACTCCTGGCGTTCACGAATTTCGTCCAGTGAAAGCTCCTGGTAGTACTCCTTCAGCGACAACACGCCGAATGCGACGTGACGGGCTTCGTCACTCATCACATAACGAAGAAGTTGTTTGAGCAGAGGCTCGGTTGTCATCTGGTGCATGAAACCAAAGGCGGCAAGAGCAAGTCCTTCCACCATGATCTGCATGCCGAGATAGGTCATATCCCAGCGGCTGTCGCGAACAATGTCGTCGAGCAGCATCTTGAGATGAGCATTCACGGGGTAGTGACCCGACAGCTTTTCGTTGAGGTACTTGGCGAAAACCTCAACGTGACGAGCTTCGTCCATGACCTGGGTCGAGGCGTAGTACTTGGCGTCGATCCACGGAACCGTCTCGACGATCTTGGCGGTGCAAAGAAGAGCACCCTGCTCGCCATGCATGAACTGGCTAAGTGTCCAGTTCTGCGACTGAATGCCGAGTTCTGTCCATTCCTTGTCGCCCCACTTTTCAAAACAGGTACCCGCGACATCGAGGCCTACGCCACGATTGTTCGCGGCCATATTGGCAACGACAACTGCCTCTTGATCGACGTTGATCGACCAGTCGAGATCAGTTTCGCCGTTCCACTGCGAATTCTTTGCCTTCTCGTAGAGCTTGTTCAGCGCTGGTCGCGAACCTTTTTCGTAATCCCATGTGAAGATCGCGTCGGCGTTGTCTTCTACGGCGTGAATCGCGGCGTCGACATCGGTATTTGAGATCATGAGGATCTGTTCGATGTCATTGACGTCGGCACGACCGATGATGTTTTCGGTACTGGTCATGATGTTCTCCTTCTCAGTGATTTCGAGTCGTAGGTAAATGATCCGCGATGTTGCCGGGGATCAACGTTGGGATAAGGAATGTGTCAACCAGCGTGCGGGCGAGCGACAGATCGGTGATGTCGATGATCGGTGCCGGGGACCGGAGGTGGTCGGTAACGACCCGAACACACCATTCGCCAACATGCGCTGCAACCGCTGGCTCGAGGAATCGAGAAAAATGCTCTGCGCCCCACTCCGATGCACGCTCGAACAGGGGCTCGATGCGCATCGGCGAAATGAGCGTCGCAATCGTGTCGGGTTCGTCGACTAACAATTGCTGCACAACCGCGTCGTTCGAAAGCTCAAGCACCGCAATGTTGATCGTGCCGGCGATTGCCTCGGCAAGAGAACCTGCGTGATCAGTTACTTGAGCGCACACGGCAAAGATGCGGTCGACTCCCTCGCCCAGGGTGACCTCAAGAAGTTCTGCGCGACCGCCCGGGAAGTAGCGATACACAGTCGCCCGACCACAACCTGCGGCAGAAGCAATGTCATCGACGCTTGTGCCCCTAAGCCCTTGCGAGGTGATGAGTTCGGCAGCAGCCGCGACAATTCGCTCAGGAACCGCAGTCGTGAGTTTCGGCGAAGCAACCGCTGCCGTGGACATGGGTGAGACAATAACGAATCATCTGTCTCACCGTCGGGTCGGTGTTTTCCCTAGTCAGAGACCGGTAAATCTGGCTCCGACACAGGAAGATCTCCATCGAGGATCTCGGCATCGTCGCCATCGATCTGTTTGCGCTTGGCATAACGACGCAGCAGCAGTGGGTAGACGATGATCGTCAACAACGAAAAGGCGAACCATTGCATGGCGTAGCCAAGGTGCGGGCCTTGCGAAAGCTCAGGTAGCGGAACCGGCACAGGCAAGTCATTCTGCGCTGGGTCCTGCACACGCAACGAGATGTAGCCAGGGATCATCCGCTCGCTGGTTTGTTGCGCGAGTCTCCCGACATCAAGTCGGGCGAGCACTCGCAAGGTTCCGACATCAGAATCTTTCGGCGAAGAAACCAGCCCATTCGTTTCGCGGACCTGCGACTGACGCAGCAAACCTTGGACGGTCACCATTCCCTTTGGCGGAGCGAAGTCGTCCCATGGGCCTTCTTCTGAATACGAATAGGGCACCCAACCACGATTGACGGCAACCGCTGTTCCATCGCCAAGAACTAAGGGAGTGACAACCCAGTAGCCGGGCGAGCCGTTGTTCGTGCGATTCGTAACAAGCACTTGTTCATCGACTCGATAGATGCCGGTGACATACACCGGCTGATAGTCAGCAGCCTTCACTTGTTCCGCTGTCGTTGCGGTTCCATCAGGCAACACCGTGGCCAATGGCTGCGGCTGTTGCTTCATCGCATTCGTGACAACCGCGTTCGCCGCTTTGCGTTCATCAAGGCGATTGACCTGCCAAAAACCAAGGTTGATCATTGTCACCACGACAACGAGAACAAACAGGTGGGACAGGATCCAACGAGGCTTGAGCAAGAACCGGTACACGTCGGTCAGGCTAGGCCTGCGACACCGGCGCTCAGGAATCGGGCCAGTCGGTTATGCCGTAGGAAGCACGTAGCCAGCGAATTGTTCCCGGAGATCGCGCTTTGAGAACTTTCCAACCGAGGTCTTCGGAACCTCGTCGATGAACACCACGTCATCGGGGAGCCACCACTTCGCTACTCGGCCATCGAGGAATGCAAGGACGTCTTCACGTGTCAAGGTTTCTCCCGGCTTCACCACGACACATGCCAATGGCCGCTCAGACCACTTCGGGTGCTTCACGCCAATCACCGCTGCTTCGGCGATTGACGGGTGCGCCATGATTTCGTTCTCAAGTTCAACCGACGAGATCCACTCGCCACCCGACTTCACGACGTCCTTTGTTCGATCGACGATGTGCATAAAGCCTTCACTATCAATGGTGGCGACATCGCCAGTTTTCAACCACCCGTCGGCAGTGAACGATTCAGGAGAACGTGAATCGTTGTAGTACTCCTTGGCAATCCACGGACCGGCAACTTGAAGTTCTCCACTGGTTTCACCATCCCATGGGAGTTCTTCGCCGGTTTCTTGATCGGCAATTCGAGCTTGGACCCCAAATGCAGGCAAACCGATTGAGGCGCGATAGTCGGCTTGTTCGTCTTCTGACAGCGAAAGCATCGTGGACTTCACTTTGGCCGCCGACGCCAGCGGACTGGTCTCGGTCATTCCCCATGCCTGCAGAATTGGGATGCCAATTTTCTCGCGATAGGCCTCGGACAGATGCTTGGGGACGGCCGAACCTCCACACGGGATACTCCGAAGGCTCGTGACGTCTCGCCCATCGATTTCGTTGAGAACACCCATCCAGATCGTGGGAACACCGGCAGCGATCGTGACGCGTTCGGCTTCAATGAGGTTGACGATTGCTTTCGGCGACAAATCTGGACCAGGCATCACCAAGTTGGCACCCGATGCCACACCCACATGCGCAAGGCCCCACGCATTGGCATGGAACATCGGAACGACGGGAAGAATCGTGTCTCGCTCGCTGGCACCGAGGCCATCAGACATCATTGCTGCCATCGTGTGCAGCCACGTCGAACGATGTGAGTACACAACACCTTTGGGATTACCCGTGGTGCCGCTCGTGTAACACATTGACGCGGCTTGATTCTCGTCGGTGACGTTCCATTCAACCGGACTCGCTGATGCGAGCAACGCTTCATAGTCGTGGAGAAGACGGCCACCGCTATCGGCAGGAAGTTCTCCTTTTCCATCGTCCATCACAACGATGTGACGAACCGTGGTGAACGTGTCGACAAGCGGCCAAAGAAGGCCCAGGAGCGATTTATCAACGAAGATCACTTCGTCTTCTGCATGGTTGACGATGTAGGTGATCTGTTCGGGAAACAAGCGGATGTTCAGCGTGTGAAGCACACGCCCCGAACAAGGCGCGGCGAAGTACAACTCAAGGTGTCGAGCGGAATTCCATGCAAAGGTCGCAACGCGACCGTCGGCGCTGATCCCCAAATCATCGAGGACGCCACCAAGTCGACGGGTGCGTTCTGCCCACTCGCCATAGGTCTCTCGCTCGCTGCCAGCCGCGGTAGCGGTGATTATCTCCTTGGCAGGGAACAATTTCTCGGCGCGATCAAACAAATTCGTGAGGACGAGTGGACCGTCCTGCATAAGACCCTTCATACCCGACTCCCCTTTTCATACTTCCCACCAGCCACCTACAACTAGGGGAATGGTACGTGAGAGGATCAGGGCCTTGTCAGCCGAAGCAGAATCCCCCACCGCCCACCCCGGACGCCGCCATCTCACAATGCTCATCGCCCCAATCGTGGCGATGGTCGTTGCCGGCTATACCGCCGATGCCCTGTGGCCCGATCTGGTAACGAACAAACCCCTCTTGCTCATCGCTTTGAGCGCCAAGAACCGCTACCTCGTCCTTGTCGTTAATCACGTCGACCTGTGGGCGTACTACCTCATCGGCACAATCCGCCTTTTGCTGCCCGATCCATTTTTCTACGCAATTGGCTGGTTCTATGGAGCCGCCGCACTGCGATGGATGGAAAAGCGGACGCCCACGGCCGGTCGTTACATGCGCGCTGTCGAGGGTTGGTTCGGCAAATGGGGCGCTCCCCTTGTTGTGCTCTTTCCCAACAACTATGTGTGCCTCGTTGCGGGTGCAGCAAAGATGCGCCCATTGAAGTTCGCAACGCTGAACGTCATAGGCACCATCGGCCGCTTATTCATGTTGCAAATTATCGGCGACATCTTTGCCGGACCCATTGATTCAGTTTTGGGATTTATCGCACACTGGCGAATCCCACTCCTCGTGCTATCGATTGGGCTTGTGGCTGTTTTTTGGATTGGTGAATTGCGACGCGGAAGTAAAGAAGTCGAAGCGTTCCGCGAGCTTGAGGATGCCGCCGATGACATTGAACTCGGTCTCACATCGTCCGCGATCGAGATCGACGACAGCGCTATCGACGACTAACTCGGGAACGGCTTAAAGATCAAGTAGCGCGTCGAGACCAATCGTCACGCCAGCGCGTTCAGGTACTGCCTTCACTGCCAGAAGCACGCCAGGCATAAAGGAATCGCGGTCGTAAGAGTCGTGACGCAGTGTGAGGGTCTGACCTGTTGTGCCAAGGATGACTTCTTGATGAGCGACCATTCCGCGCAAGCGCAGTGAATGCACGCGGATGTCAGCCGGACCTTTACCGCCACGTGCACCAGGAAGAATCTCGGTCTTGGTGGGATCAGCGGCCCAGTCGGCTGACGCTGCGGCCATACGTTCGGCTGTCAACATCGCCGTTCCGGATGGTGCATCGAGTTTCGCGTCGTGATGAAGTTCAACAATCTCGGCGGTTTCGAAAAATGGTGCCGCAATTTCGGCGAAGCGCATCATGAGAACGGCCCCGATGGCAAAGTTCGGAGCAATCACGCAATTGGATCCTTTGAAACTCGTTCGAAATGACTCAATGTCAGTATCGGAGAACCCCGTAGTTCCCGTAACCGCGTGAATGCCATGTTCGCCAAGCCACAGAAGATTCGACCGAGCTGCTTCAAGGTGGGTGAAATCGACAACGACGTCGACCTTGGCATCGAGGAACGCCTGTCCATCGGCAGCAACCTGGAATGGCTGGTCGGAACCGGTGACCTGGAGCATGTCAAGGCCGGCATGCTGCGGGTCTACCGCAGCAACAAGCTCGAGCCCGGGGTCGCCGTCGACCGCACGGCACACCGTGCTTCCCATTTTTCCACCAGCACCGAAGACTCCGACACGCAACGTCATGCGCCGAAACTAGCCGCAGGCGAACCGTTCAAGCGCGGCAGATCCATCTCCAAGGGGTCCGACGGCTGCGACGGCGCGTGGGGAACCAAGCACCCGTCCGATGACTGAATGGACTTCGTCGGTGGTCACCGCTCGAATCCGGCGAACATGTTCGTCAATTGAGGTGATGTCGTTGCGAGTCACGAGCCCGGTGCCCAGACGGGACATACGAGAACCACTGTCTTCAAGACCAAGCAACATCGAGCCTTCGAGGTAGCCGAGTGCGATGGCGTGTTCTTCCTCGGTAATGCCATCGGCAAGGAACGTAGCGAGCACTTCATCGGTCACCGAAAGAAGTTCCTCGAGGCGAGCCAAGGCTGTGCCGGCATAGATGATCAGTGACCCGGCATCGGAATAGGACGATGGCGAAGAGAACACCGAATAGGCCAAACCGCGTGATTCACGGATCTCTTGGAAAAGGCGGCTCGACATTCCACCACCGAGGACGTGATTGGCCACCCACATCGCATAGCGATCGTCATCGGCAAGGGGAAGTCCGCGCCAACCTACGGCGACATGCACCTGCTCGATTGGTCGATCGATCTGCACAAGTGATTGCAGATGCGCTTTGGGTGTTTCGCGAACCGGAGCATCGCCGCGTTCGATACCGGCAAATAATGGACCAAGAGCATCAACCACCTGCTGATGTTCAAGCGCCCCTGCGGCAGCGACAACAAGATTTGAAGGCCGGTACCACTGAGCGTGGAACTCCGAGACGTCATCACGCGTCATTGCGGCCACGGTGTCGTGATCGCCGAGTGTTTCGCGACCAAGCGGATGTTCCGGATAAAGGCTTTCGTAGAGGGCAGTCAGTACGAGATCATCTGGAGTGTCTTCACTCATGAGGAGTTCTTCGATAATGACTTCGCGTTCAGCATCGAGTTCTGCCGGTCGGAATGCTGGTTCGCTCACGACATCAGCCAGAAGTTCGACCCCGGCTTTCAGCTCGCTAACCGGCAGGCGCAAGTAATACGCCGTGTGCTCGCGACTTGTGTAGGCGTTCATTTCGCCGCCCACTGCATCGACTGCGGTCGCAATCGATCGCGCCGAACGCTCTTCAGTGCCCTTAAACAACAAGTGCTCGAGGAAATGAGATGCGCCAGCAATGGACGCTGGCTCATCACGTGAACCAACGGCAAACCACATACCGACAGATACCGAACGGGCCTCGGGCATGCGCTCAGTAATGACACGCACACCCGAGGCCAGCTCGGATCGTTCGATTTCCGTGTCGTTCACCGACACGGCGGAAACGGACTCAGCGGCGACGGTTGCCGCCTCGACGTCCACCGTTGCGACGGTCGCCGCCACCACGGTTTTCACTGGCGGGACCAAGGTCGCCCAGTTCCGAACTGATTTCGGCATCGAATGCGTCTTCGAATGAGACGTACTCGCGCTCGGCGCCACTATCGGTAGCTTCAGCTTCAGCAGCCGGAGCTGGTGTGGCCTCACGAGGAGCACTTTCGGTTGCGGCCGCTTCACCTTCGGAGGCTTCTGCCACCGGAGTGCTGGCCATCGAGAGAGACACCTTGCCATTGGGATCGACATCGTCGACGCGAACTTCAACTGCGTCACCAAGGTCGAGGACATCTTCAACCTTGTCGATGCGCTTGCCGCCACCAATCTTCGAGATGTGAAGAAGACCATCACGACCCGGGAGGATGTTGACGAACGCACCGAACTTGGTGACGTTCACAACACGGCCCTGGTACACCTGACCAACTTCAGCGGTCGGCGGATTGAGGATCAGACGGATCTGACGCTCGGCCTCGGCTACGGCACCACCATCGGTGGAACCGATGCTGACGCGACCAACAGAACCATCGTCGTCGACACTGATGTCGGCGCCGGTCTCTTGCTGGATGGCGTTGATGACCTTGCCCTTGGGACCGATGACTTCACCGATCTTGTCCATCGGGATTTCGAAGCTGATGATCTTCGGCGCAGTTTCGCCAACTTCATCGCGAGGCTTGGCGATTGCGCCAGCCATAACTTCGAGAATGGCGAGACGTGCTTCCTTCGCCTGCTGCAGTGCCTGAGCAAGAACATCGGCAGGAATGCCTTCGATCTTGGTATCGAGCTGCAGAGCAGTAACGAATTCGGCGGTTCCGGCAACCTTGAAGTCCATGTCGCCGAAGGCATCTTCAGCGCCGAGGATGTCAGTAAGCGTCGTGTATTTGCCATCGGCGAACACGAGGCCCATTGCGATGCCGGCAACCGGTGCACGCAGCGGAACGCCAGCGTCCATCATCGAAAGTGTTGAGCCACACACCGAACCCATTGAGGTCGATCCGTTTGAGGAAAGAACATCGGAGACGGTACGAATTGTGTAGGCAAATTCTTCGGGCGTCGGAAGCACGGGGACGAGTGCACGCTCAGCGAGCATGCCGTGTCCGATCTCGCGACGCTTCGGTCCACGCATGAAACCAGTTTCACCAGTGGAGTAAGGCGGGAAGTTGTAATG
>CAFAAD010000059.1_pt1 | contig 10026 bp, 8 predicted proteins | sample 7267281 | NCBI WGS metagenome assembly CAFAAD01 (sample SAMEA6813977, study PRJEB35770) | uncultured Microthrixaceae bacterium | biome: Freshwater; feature: Freshwater reservoir; material: water | place: Czech Republic | collected 2016-08-15 | depth 30m m
AAATGTTCCTGGTCTTTGAAACCAGCCTCTGCGCCGTTAAAGGACAGCACCGAGATTTGGTCGGCATCAGGGAAGAGGAGGTCCTCGGCGCCGGCCATATCGAAGAACGAGGAATAGGTGCCGTTGTGGACCGGGCACTGTGCGGCGAGATCTGCAAGTTTCGGGTAGGGATCACGGACCACGTTGTGGCCGAAGAATTCATCTTTCTTGGCCAGCATCTCGTCGCTACTCATAGGACCCCCGTTGCTTGGACCCTGAGGGTAGTGCAGGAGCAGATCGCGTTCTCGGGCCAAGAAGGGTGAGCCCATGGTAGAGATTTGTGGATTTCTAGTGGCGTCGCCGTTACAGAAGGAATACAGGCGCAGAGGGGGTTCCGATACGATCGGCCCCTCCACGGGGGAAGTAGAGCGCGAAGAGGTGGACGTGCTTGTGACCACGAATCACAGAGCCCGACGCTTTTGATCACGACGGAGAAAGGTCACTTCAAAATGAAGCAGATCATGTTGCACGGCGCAAACGATTGGCGACTCGATGACATCGATGAACCGACTCCGGGCCCGCGCGATGCACTTGTGCGAATTGCCGCGTGCGGTATTTGCGGAACAGATGTGTCGTACATCCACATGGGCATGACCCCAGGACATCCCATTCCGATGGGCCATGAAATGGCTGGGGTTGTTGAATGGCTTGGTAGCGAAGTGACCGGCCTGTCGGTGGGCGATCGCGTTGTGGTGTGTCCCTCCGATGTCGGACACGGCCCGATGGGAACGGGCGGTCCGCAAGGTGGCCTCACACCTGTTCTCTACGTGCCGGACGCGGCCAATGGAAAGCGCCTCTTCAAAGTGCCCGAAGGTTTGGCATTAACGACCGCCGCACTTGCCGAACCATTGGCCGTTGGAATGCAGTCGGTGAACCAGTCCGAAGCGAAGCCGGGGGACAAGGTCGCGGTCTTTGGCTGTGGTCCGATCGGTCTCTTTGCCATCGCCACACTTGCCGATCGCGGTGTCACCGATGTGGTCGCTATCGACTTCAGCCATGCCCGACTCGATTTGGCCAAGCAACTCGGCGCGTCCCACGTGCTTGACCCCTCTGAGGTTGATGTGTGGGCCGAACTCAAGCGCATTCACGGCGAGGTGCCGTTCATGTTTGGCCCGACAGCGGCGACCGATGTCTTCATCGAGGCAGCTGGTGCCGACAGCGTCATCGGCGACGTGCTGCAGAACGGTCGAGTCGACGGTTGCCTCGTGATCGTGGCTCTGCACTATCGGCCCGTTTCTACCAACTACGTCAACCTGCTCATGAAGCAGTTCACGGTTCGTGGATCAATGGAATATCCCGAACGGTTCGAAGACGCGATTGAGTTGCTTGAACGTCGCGATTTGTCCGCAGTTATTAGCCACAAGCTTTCCCTCGAGGAATTCGGGGAAGGCCTTGCGGTTCTCGAAGGTTCAAAAGACTGCGGCAAGGTCATGATCACGATGGAAGGTGCCGAATGAGTAACAAGGTTTCGTTTGATTTCACTGGCGTTTCGGTTCTCGTCACCGGCGGTACGAGTGGCATCGGTTATGCCATTTCGTCGGCATTTGCTGATGCGGGTGCCTCAGTCACGGTCACCGGCACTCGTTCCTCGGCTGCTGACTACGACACCGAACTTTCACGGTTCACGTATAAGCAGCTTGAGATGCGCGATGGCGAAGCAATTGATGCCCTTGCGGCGAGCCTTGGCTCTCTCGACGTGTTGATCAACAACGCGGGCGCAAGTTTTCCCGATGGGCTCGATGAGTGGAGCCCCGAAGGATTTCATGCATCGCTGGCAATGAATGTGGAAGGCGCACAGCGTCTCAGCGTTCGGGCTCGTGAAGCACTGGCAAAGAGCTCGATGCCAGGCGGTGCCAGCGTGGTCAACATGATTTCGATGATGACTTATCGAGCAACCACGATCGTTCCTGGTTATTCCTCGTCGAAAGCAGCGCTGCTCGCACTCACTCGAAACCTTGCTCTTCACTGGGCGGGTGACGGTATCCGCGTGAACGCGGTTGCACCCGGCCTGATCGACACCCCTATGACGGCGCCGATGAAGCCGTTTCCCGAGATGCTCGACGGGGAGCTTTCGAACCAAATCATGCGCCGCATGGGAACACCGGAAGAAGTCGCAGCTGCGGTTCTCTTTCTCTGTTCGGCGTCGTCGTCGTTCACTAATGGAACCGCATTCGCCATCGATGGCGGATGGCTTGCTCTCTAAGTAAGGGTTGGAATGGCGAACGAAATTCGAATCGACGATCTCCGCACTCCTGTTCTCAACGACATGCAACGTATGGGTCTTGACTATGGCGAGACGGTTCACACCGAACTCACTGTTGACGCGGTCTGTGCCGCAGCAGTTGCTCAAACGGGGCTTAGCGATTTCGGTCCCGAAGATTTTCGCGAGCGGCTTGGGGTGCAACTCGATGAGATGAACGCCGATCCTGAACGCACCGGGCTGGGTCGAATGATGATGTTCGGTGATTGCGTTCGGTACGCGTCGAATCGACTGCGCATTCGTGATCTGCTCAAACAGCACCCGGAAATTCTCGACATCAAGATCGAAAAGCCGGTGATCGTGATCGGTCTTCCACGTTCGGGCACCACGAACCTGGTGAACCTGCTTGCTGCCGACAGCCGATTCCGTTCGATGCCATTGTGGGAATCGTACGAACCAGTTCCTGATCCACGGGAAGAGACACCGGCCGATGGTGTTGATCCTCGATGGACTCGATGCCAAGGCCAGTGGGAAGCGATGCAAGCAGGTGCACCGTTCATTGCGGCGATGCATCCGATGAACCCTGATCATGTTCATGAGGAACTTGAACTCATGACTCCTGACTTCACGAGTTACAACCTCGAGTGGGTGGCAAGAACTCCGAAGTGGCGTGACTACTTCCTTGCCCACGATCAGACTCCGCATTACGCGTACATGAAGACGGTGCTGCAGATTATGCAGTGGTATCGCCCGAGAGAGCGTTGGGTACTGAAGTCACCACAGCATCTCGAGCAGATCGGGCCATTGATGGCAACGTTCCCCGATGCAACAGTGGTCGTGACCCATCGTGATCCGGTTGCAGTGGTGCAGTCAACCATCACGATGCTGACCTATGGCGCGCGTACGTCATACAAGACGTCAAACCCTGAGTGGTATCGCGACTATTGGATTGATCGAATCGGCCGTTTGCTCGATTCCTCACTCCGCGATCGGGATCTGCTTCCGCCGGACCGAACAGTCAATGTGTTTTTCCATGAATACATGGCCGACGAACTGGGCACATTGCAGCGTATTTATGACATGGCGGGAATTGAATTCACTGAGACGGCCAAAGCCGAAGTTGCTGCTCATCAAGCGGCGCATCCCCGCGGCAAAGAGGGGCGCGTTGTGTACGACCTGCGCGGCGACTTTGGCGTTACCCCAGAAGAAGTCCGTTCTCGCTTCACCAACTACATGAGCACCTTTCCCGTACAAATCGAGGTCAAATGAACATTCAAGAGCAGGTCGACCATCTCATTGACACGCGCCCGGGTAAAGAGTTGCTCATCCCGGTCTACGACGACCCGGCGTATCCGATTGTCGACGGCCTCATCTATCGATCAGGTGGAACCACGGCCACCTACATGATCCTCACCGATAACGGTCGAATCATCGTCAACACTGGCATGGGGTACGAGGCGCCGCATCACAAGCGCGTGTTCGATGCGATCTGCCCCGGGCCGACTCACTACATCTTCACCACTCAGGGTCACGTTGATCACGTTGGTGGTGTCGATCTCTTTAAAGAGGCGAACACCAAATACGTTGCTCAGGCCAACAACCCAGCACACCAGCGTGACGACAAGCGCATCCAGGGTTTGCGCATGCGCACTGCGGGCATTTGGTTCGACATGCTCGGTACTGACGCGATGCGGATTGCTAAAGAGAATCCGGGGGTCTCGATGGCGCAGTCAGAGCCCATGCCGGACATTCTTTTTGAAGACCGACTCTCGCTCACGATTGATGGACTCCGCGTAGACCTCTTTGCCGCCGTCGGTGAAACGACCGATTGCTTGATCGTCTGGCTTCCCGATCACAAGGTTGCGCTTGTCAGCAACCTCTTTGGTCCGCTTTTCCCGCACTTCCCGAACGTCAACACGATTCGTGGCGATAAGTACCGATTCGTGGAACCGCAACTCGCCACGAATCGTTTTGTTCGTGAACTCCGTCCCGAGATTCTCGTGACGGGCCGCTTTGAGCCGATTGTTGGTGCGGAACTTATCGAAGCATCTCTTGAGCGACTTCACGATGCAGTTGTCTACGTGCACGAAGAAGCACTCAAGGGCTTCAATGCTGGTGTCGATATGTGGACGCTCATGGACAAGATCGAACTTCCCCCAGAACTTCGCGTAGGTCAGGGCTACGGCAAGGTCTCGTGGGCCGTTCGTACGTTCTGGGAGGAATATGTCGGTTGGTTCAAACTTGAGTCAACGACAGAGTTCTATCCCGATAGCGCTCCGGCCGCGCTCGCGGAACTTCTTGTACTCACAGGGACCGACGCAGCGCTCGATCGTGCGGAAGCAGCACTCGCGCGCGGCAATGCGCCGCTTGCGCTCACGTTGGGTGAAGCTATCGCCCAGACCGAGGCCGACAACGATCGCTTGCGATCACTAATGGCGAATGCACACCAGTACCTGCTCGACAATGGTGGCGACCTGAGCTTCTGGGAAAACGGTTGGCTTCGTACCGAACTGGCGCGTTGGAGCGGAAGCGCTTCCTGATAGTCGCACGAATGTTTAGAGCGTGACGGTATTAGCGACGCCCGCAGCGCCCATGTTCACAACGAGCAACTTCACTAGCTTATCGGTTTTATTTTCGCCACTGTGAGCGATGCCAACTGCTTCAAGGATTGCAGAACCCTCAGAGAAGTTCTTCACGATTCCGCCGTCGTAGGTGACCGTGATGGTTCCCTCAAGTACATAGACGTACAGAGGTGCGTCGTGTTTGTGCAGACCAGTCGATACGCCAGGAGCGAATGTCAGCACTGCAGACGACACCTGAGCTTGAGAGCCACCGGGGTATTGAAGCAACTGGTCGAGCACCGTTTGCGCTTGCTTATCGAGCACAAGAGACGATTGCGGTTTTCCATCTGCGACCTGCATGGCTGTCGTTGGAGCGAGCGATGAATCCGAGGAGGAGGTCTTGCTTGAGCAACTGATCGCTATAACGCCAACCATGATGGCGAGAGTGAAGACAATTGTTCGAGAGATTGAGCGACGACGAGGGATCATGTCAAGATCCTACGAGCCGGTGTTCATTTCTTGGCTATTCTCTGTCTCCTGATCGGTCGTCTGACCGAATCGCTCATTGTGTAAGGGGAATGTCGTGGGTCGTCTCGCAGGCAAAGTCGCGTTCATCACTGGTGCCGCTCGTGGCCAGGGTCGTTCACATGCAGTGCGCATGGCCGAAGAAGGCGCCGATGTCATTATCAGTGACATCTGTGGTCCGGTAGGCACGAGCGGTGTTCGTCCCGCAACGCCGGAAGATCTCGCCGAAACGGTTCGTCTCGTTGAGGCCACCGGCCAACGTGTCATTTGGGATCACGTCGACGTTCGTGAACCCGATGCGCTGAAGGCTCTTGCAAAGCGCGGCATCGACGAACTCGGTTTCATCACCACCGTTGTTGCCAACGCGGGCATTCTTAACTGGGCCCGTACCCACGAGATGACACAGGATCAGTGGCAGGACGTTATCGATGTCAACCTCACCGGCGCGTACAACACGGTGCAGGCAGTGCTTCCGCATTTCCTCGAGCGCGGCGAAGGCGGTTGCTTCATTGTGATCAGCTCGTCAGCTGGCCTCAAGGGCCAACCCTTCACGCTTTCGTATACAGCGGCCAAGCACGGACTCGTCGGCATCGTCAACGCACTTGCTATCGAATACGGCGAGTACAGCATTCGCGCCAACTCGATTCACCAGGCCGGTGTCACCACGCCAATGGGTGATGTTCCTGGGCTCGGTGCGCTTATCGAAGAGCGTGCATTTACTGTCGGTCCGGTTTTCATGAACACCATGCCGGTTGAGTTCATCGAACCAATCGATGTATCGAACGCAGTTGTGTACCTCGCCAGCGATGAAGCTCGTTACGTGACCGGTCTTCAGATGAAGGTCGACGCAGGTCTCGTCGGCCGTTAAATCTTCTTCGCGAGGTATGGCGAGAACCAACCGGCATATCGCGTTTGGAGTTCGGGTAGTTGCCAATCGCGACCGGTGACAACGCCGCGGCAGTCGCGCGACCCGCAGAGGCAATCAAACTCGTCGTAATCGCCGCCGTCGCTCATGGCGTAGTCGAAGCACAGCTCTTCACCAACGGCGATGTCGCGCATGGCGACCACAAGCATGTTCCCGGCCAGTCCGCAGTTTGGCGTACATGAGTGGTTGACGTAATCGCCGGGGTCGGCAGTTTCGCCTGAAACCAAATACAGGTGATCGTCGATCTGCATTGTGCGTGACACGCGCTCGGCGGTAAGCGAACGTAACTCGCTTTCGTCAGCGACCCAACCGCCGAACGCAGCAACCGATTCGCCTGCGGTAATGGGTTCGATGACATAGGAACCCATTCCCTTGTCGCCGGCTTGTCGTGCCTGCGCCTTTGGTGTCAACCAATTGAAATACACAGGGTCAGTTTCTCATACCTACCGGCAAGTTATGAGCAGCACGGGCCTCATGCTTTCAGCGTTGGCCTATGCGAATTTTGTTGTGAGCCACTCTTTGGCGTCGCCAATCGAACTCTGCGGCAACGAGAAGTGGTCGTCATCCGGGAAGGACTTCACGGTGATGTCGCCACCGAGTGCTTTGGCTGCGTCGACGTACCCGCGCTGCCAAGTGATTGGGCACGGGCCATTTGGGTCTTGTTCATCCATCAACACGAGCACCGGAGCAATTGGCTTTTTGAGCGTGGCCGAAGCTTCTGTGAACGCTTTCATCCATGCTCCCAACTTGGTTGAATCGACGGCCATGACTTGGCCTTCGTGCTTGTATGCGCGCCCGAGTGTGTCGCTGAGGTGATGCACGCCCTGCACATTCCAACCCTGTTCGAACACGCGCTTGCCGACAGCGGTATAGACGTCGTCGAGCGACAACGTGTCGGGGAATGCGGTGACCATTGCACCGAGGATCATGAACAAGTGACCGTCGGGTGGGATGTCGGTGCCACCGAGTGCTGAACCGAGTCCGGGAACTTTCAACCCAATGATCGGAACGCCGGGTGACATACACGCTGCGCCGACAATTTCAAGATCGCCATAGTCAGTTGCGTCGAGTTCGACGGTGGCCGCTGCAGTGCCGCCACCCTGCGACCAACCAATGACACCAAAGCGCTTACCTGCGCCAACCTTCATCTCGTTCACCGCGTGAACAATGGTGACGGCATCGATCGCGTTGGTGCGGTTCACGGTGTACTGATGAACGCCGGGGGTGCCGAGACCCTGGTAGTCGGTGGCGACGACAACCCAGTCATCGTCGATGAACGTTTGCAATCCGGGAATGCCGTAGTCGATCTGCGTGGTGCTGCCCGGAGCGAAATAGAGAGTGAGTTCACGAGCGGGATCTGGTTGCGCCGAGGGGCAGCCGGCGTCGCCAATACCGGTGGTGCCATGCGTCCACGACATAACTCGGCGGTTTTCACCAGCGGCGGCAGGCGCAATGACAAGGCCCGAAGACGTTGTGGCAACGCCATGGAGATCGTGGGACCGGTAAATGATTCTGTAGGCGACAGCTCCTTTGATTGATGTCGAGATTTCTTCTTTGGAGATCAAAACATCAGTCATCTGAGGCCTCCTGGTTTGACGGTCTTGATTGCCCAGTGTTGCTGGTGCTTGAGGAGCCTGGAACGCATAGATGATACAGACGGGAATTGAGGCCCAGCGCTGGCCGAGCGCTGGTGTGTGACGAGTGGTTTCAACCATTGTAGAGAATCGGTACAATCAATAAATGCGCAGATCCCTCTCACCGCTGTCCCGTCTTGCCGTCGTTCTTGTCGCAGTCTTCGGGCTGTTGGCCGTCACGACCCCGGCTGGTGCTTCAATCGACAGCGTCACTGTTGTCCCGAGCCCAAGTCCCGGTGCCAATTTCAACCGTCTGCAATCGGTGTCGTGTGAGCGAGTCATGGTGCATTGCAGTTGGCGTGACCGATGACGGGACATTGGTGTTGTTGTGGGACGGCAGTATGTGGCCCGGAAAAGATCCCGCGTTCCAATTGGCGCATGACCTGATGTGAGCGTGTCGGAACCGCTTCGCTCTCTCGGATAGACCTGATGCTTGGTCGTGTTTAGCCGGTGAATGCTGGTGCGACAGGATCTGACGACGTGGCTGTCGTTGTCGGCGGTGCTGTTGTCAACGTTGTTTGGGTTCCGTGAACTGTTAGTTCGATATCGACAGAATAACCGGAGTAGTACTCAGACGAACTTGCAGCGATCGCCGCAAGATGCACGACCTGACCAGATGTAAAAACACTGAAATCAGTCACCGACAAAGTCAACGTCTTCACCTGAAGCCATTCGTTGGATGCCCATTGAATTGATGAAGGCGACACCGACATACCCGCTGGAATACTGGAAGTGAAGTCCAACACGACCGAGCACGGCGAGGGTGAAGAAGGATTACAATTAATCGGCTCATCTAAATCTAAAGAGATGCTCTGTTGCTGTGAGTCGTCGAGAGTGATGGCTGTTCTGCTGAGGCTGATTCTTCCAGTTCCAAGTTGTGCTTGGGAGACTCCCGCGCTCAGCACACTTAAACCACTTAGACACAAAGCAAAAACGAAAACTGAGAGAGCAACTTTTGTCAGTTTTTTCATAGACCAAAGAATACCGAAGAAATTATTTCGGCACTTATGCGGCGGGGTAGGACGCCCACTTAGATTGAGTGTTCCCTTACGCGCGAGCGGCAGCGGCACTCGCAGGTCGGGGTAGGACGAAGGAAACCCCGACCCCGATTGGTAAAGGCCTGCGGCGCTTGGGGCGCCGGATCTCTTCTCCCGGAAATATGTGGCGCGCTCGGAGGGACTCGAACCCCCAACCTTCTGATCCGTAGTCAGATGCTCTATCCAATTGAGCTACGAGCGCAGCGACGACAGCGTACTGCCCGTTTCGGCCTTGGTGAAATCCGCTGTGCGGGCCAAATCGGTCAGGCGTTCGACGTAGTTAGAGCCGGGATTCGGCCGATTCAGGGATGGGTCGATGTCGTGTTCTCAGTGGTGGTGGTCTGAGGCGTCTCGGTGGCACTCGGGCTCGTAGTCGGTGTAGCAGTGGTGGCTGAGGCCGATCGGGGAGCAATCACTAACCCGCTTTAAGCGCAGGCTTGATCAGATTGCGTCGATGATTGCGTTGAACGTCGCACTTGGACGCATCGCTGCAATGACCTTCGCATCGTCGGGCATGTAGTAGCCACCGATATCGACGGGCTTGCCCTGCACGGCGTTGAGTTCGTCAACGATCTCGGCCTGCTTCGAGGTAAGCGCTTCGGCAATCGGAGCGAACTTCGCAGCAAGAGGGGGATCGTCGGTCTGCTTGGCCAGTTCTTGGGCCCAGTAGAGCGCAAGGAAGAAGTGGCTGCCGCGGTTGTCGAGTTCGTTCACCTTGCGAGAGGGTGAACGGTTCTCGTTGAGAACCGAACCGGTTGCCCGGTCGAGTGTGTCGGCCAGGATCTGTGCGGTGTTGTTGTTCGTGGTTTGCGCGAGATGTTCAAGCGACGCGGCCAACGCAAGGAACTCGCCGAGCGAATCCCAACGAAGGTGGTTTTCCTTCACGAACTGCTGCACGTGCTTCGGGGCAGAACCGCCGGCGCCGGTTTCGAACAGACCGCCACCGTTCATAAGCGGAACGATGGAAAGCATTTTGGCGCTGGTGCCAAGTTCCATGATCGGGAACAAGTCCGTGAGGTAATCGCGCAACACATTGCCGGTGACCGAAATGGTGTCTTCACCCTTACGAGCACGAGCGAGCGAGAATGTGCACGCTGCTTCAGGC
>CAFAAD010000074.1_pt1 | contig 8462 bp, 9 predicted proteins | sample 7267281 | NCBI WGS metagenome assembly CAFAAD01 (sample SAMEA6813977, study PRJEB35770) | uncultured Microthrixaceae bacterium | biome: Freshwater; feature: Freshwater reservoir; material: water | place: Czech Republic | collected 2016-08-15 | depth 30m m
TGGACCTCGTCGGCACATGTTGCTGACTGGGGCATGTTGCTTGCTCGTACCGATTGGGACGCGCCGAAGCATCGTGGCATCACGTACTTCCTCGTCGACATGCGTTCACCGGGTATCGATGTTCGTCCGCTAGTGCAAGCAACCGGCGGCGCAGAGTTCAACGAGGTATTCCTCGAAGAAGTTCGTATTCCGAAAGAAAATGTGTTGGGCGAAGTAAACGGTGGTTGGGCCGTGGCGATGACCACACTCACCAGCGAGCGCGCCGACATTGGTGCCGGACACGGCGACGGATTCGCCGGCGTGCTTCGTCTGGCGCAGCAATACGGCCGTGTAAGTGATCCGGTTGTTCGTCAAGAACTCATGAAGCTCTACACGAGTTACCAAATCTCGAAGTACATCGGCTACCGCACGCGCACTGCGGCCTCAAAGGGAATCGCTCCTGGGCCCGAAGTTTCAACCATGAAGATCGCGATTTCCGATCGTCTCGCGTTCCAGGGCGATTTGGTTGAATCGCTCATGGGCGCCGACGGAATGCTTTGGGGCTCCGACGCCATCGACGATGGCTACTGGCAGACCATGGTGTTTATGGGCCAGTGGATGGCTCGCATCGGCGGCGGTACTGAAGATGTGCAGCGAAACATCGTGGGGGAGCGTGTGCTCGGTCTGCCTCGCGAACCGAGCAACGATCGCACTACGCCATTCCGCGAATTACCGCACTGACCTTCACGGTTTTGCACGACTCGCTGTAGACATTTGGGATGTTCAATCCCTTCACGCCGGGCTTCGCTGAGAATCCTTACGAGCAGTATCGGATTCAGCGCGAATCCGAGCCGATCCAGCAGACGCCATTCGGTCCGTGGATCGTGTTCAACCACGCAGAATCAGTGCAACTTCTTCGTGATGTGACGCTAAGTGTCGATGTCCGTAAGGCCATTGAGATCTTGGGCGAAGATCCGCGCGACCGGGCCAAGATGCGCGCCGAGTTGTTTCCCGACAAGGCGCCAAGAGAAGACACATCAATTCTCAATATCGATCCGCCTGATCACACGCGATTGCGCAAACTGGTGAGCAGCGTGTTCACACCTCGACGGGTCGCCGACCTTGCCCCGATGATCGAACGCGTGGTCGACGAACACCTCGACGCAGTGGCCGGTGGCGAACAGATGGATCTCATCGCCGACCTTGCGTTTCCACTTCCGTTTGCGGTGATTTCTGAAATGTTGGGAATGCCCGACGGCGACAGCGCGCAATTGCGTGAGTGGTCGCATGCTCTGGTGAAAATCCTCGACTTCACGATTGGACCCGACGAACTCGTTGCCGCGGTAACCGCGGGCGAACACCTTCGTCAACACATTGCGGAGGTGATCGAGTGGAAACGATCGAATCTTGGCGACGACTTGCTGAGCGCTTTGATTCTTGCCGAAGACAATGGTGATGTTCTTTCCGATACGGAACTTCTTGATCAGGTAAATGTGCTGTTCATCGCTGGTCACGAGACCACAGTGAATCTCATCGGCAATGGCACTTGGGCATTGCTTCAGAACCGCGATCAGTTTGAGTTGTTGCGTGATGATCCTTCGGTGGAAGCCACGGCCATCGACGAACTCCTTCGCTACGACTCGCCTGTGCAGATTTCGCGCCGCATCACTCTTGAACCGATTGAACTGGCTGGGCACCAAATCCCCGCCGGTGTGTTTGTGCTGACCAGTCTTGGGTCGGCGAATCACGATCCCGCAACGTTTGGCCCCTCGGCCGATCAACTCGACCTTCGCCGCGCCGACGCGGCGCGTCATCTCGCTTTCGGAAGTGGTACGCACCACTGTCTCGGAGCGTCCTTAGCGAGACTTGAAGGCACGATCGCTATCACCCGCCTGATCCGTCGCTTCCCTGAGCTACAGGCGGTCGGCACACCAATCTGGAATGGTCGTCTGGTCCTACGAGGCATGGATTCCCTGCAACTTTCGCTTCGCTGAAGTCGATCGTTGGGTGGCAAGATCTCATCGTGACAACTCACGACGAACTTCTCGCCCGTCATCGCCGAGCGCTGCCTGATTGGCTGGCGCTGTATTACGAAAAGCCAATTTCGCTGGTGAGTGGAGAAGGTCGCCATGTCGTCGATGCCGAAGGCAAGCGCTATCTCGATTTCTTCGGTGGCATCCTCACGACGATGACGGCGTACTCGCTTCCTGAAGTTGTCGAAGCGATCAGAGAACAAGCCGGCAAGATGATTCACACTTCGACGCTCTATCTCGTCGAACCAATGATTGAACTCGCCGAAAAGGTGGGGCAGTTGTCGGGAATCACCGACGCGAAAGTTTTCTTTGCTACGTCAGGTTCAGAAGCGAATGAAGCAGCGTTGCTCCTGGCGTCCACTGTTCGTCGCTCGAACCAAGTGCTTGCGCTGCGTAACAGTTATCACGGGCGTTCGTTTGCCACGATGGGCGTCACCGGTAATCGAGGTTGGTCGTCGTCAAGTCTTTCTCCGTTTGCAGTGTCGTATGTTCACAATGGCGATATGTTTCGCTCGCCATTCCGCGATCGCGACGAAAAGGGTTTTGTCGACGCAATTGTTGAAGATCTTCGTCACGTCATCGCCACGACCACCGCAGGTGATGTCGCGTGCATGATCGCCGAACCCATTCAGGGAGTTGGTGGTTTCACCGTTCCTCCCGATGGTTTGCTCGGCGCGCTGCAAGAGGTGTGTCGCGAATTCGGAATCCTCTGGATCACCGATGAAGTGCAAACCGGTTGGGGTCGCACCGGCGAAAACTTCTGGGGATATCAAGCACACGATCTTGAACCCGACATGCTCACCTTCGCCAAGGGTCTTGGAAATGGTTTGGCAATGGCAGGCGTCGTTGCCAGCGCGTCGTTGATGGACAGCGTCAACGCCAATTCGATTTCCACCTTCGGAGGCAACCCGCTTGTATGCGCGGGTGCTCTCGCAAACCTTGACTACCTCGTAGCCAATGATTTGCAGGCCAATTCGCTGCGCCAGGGCGAAGCGATGCAGGCTGCTCTTCGCCCGCTGGTTGACGAGTTGTCGATCGTCGGTGATGTGAGGGGCAAAGGTCTGATGGTCGGCATCGAACTTGTGGGCGCCGATGGGCGCGATCCGAACGTGGCGGCCGCCGGAGCCGTGCTTGAAACCTGTCGTGAGAATGGTCTGCTTATTGGCAAGGGCGGTTTGTATGGCAACTGTTTGCGAGTTGCTCCGCCGCTTACGCTGACCGCCGAGGAATGTGCCGAAGGCACGGCAATTCTCATTGACGCACTTCGCTCTGTTAACAGTCGCTAACCGAGCAGAACTGGTCCATCCCTCGTAGAGTTGTGGCATGGATTTCTCCGTCTTCGCCTACTCCGCTCTGGCAATTGCCGTCGTCATGTTCACCACATGGTTGGTGAGTCTGCCGCTTCGAAACGCGTCAATCGTCGACCCCGTATGGTCACTCGGTTTCGTTATCGTGGGTTGGGTGTCGTTCGCCGCAATGCATCAGCACGTTGATGCAGTGCGCACAGGTGTCCTGCTCGCGTTCGTCACCATTTGGGGACTGCGTCTGTCGTTGCACCTATTTATTCGCAACATTGGCCACGGCGAGGACTACCGCTATAAGGCGATGCGTAAGAAGCACGGTGCCAAGTTTTGGCTCGTGAGTCTTGGAACGGTGTATTTGCTTCAGGGAATCCTGATGTGGATCGTCTCGCTTCCACTGCAGTTCGGTATCGGTACGTCAACAAAGACATCTTGGTGGGTGCTGCCCCTTGTACTTGGCGCCATCGTGTGGCTCACCGGCTTTGCCTTCGAATCAATCGGCGACGCGCAGCTTCGTGCGTTCAAAGCCGACCCAGCCTCGGCGGGTCAGGTCATGGATCGCGGTTTGTGGCGCTACACCCGGCATCCCAATTACTTCGGTGATGCCAGTGTTTGGTGCGGAATCTTCCTCGTGTCGCTCGGTGCCGGAGGTTGGGCCTGGCTCGGCGTCATTGGTCCGGTGGTCATGACCACGCTCTTGCGCCGAGTCTCAGGCGTGACCCTTCTTGAGAAGTCGCTGGTGAAGCGTCGCCCCGGATACGAGGACTATGTGCGCCGCACGAGTCCGTTCCTTCCGCGCCCGCCGCGAAAGTGACGGATTCGTGACCCAGCCAGACCGGGATCACCACTAGCCTCATTCTTCAATCGCCGGTAGGGGAGTGATGATTTGTGAGCAAGGTGCGTCGCTACGAGGTCACTGCTGCTGGTGATTTCGCTTCGGTGCTCGCTGTTCTCACCGACCATGTCGGCTTGCAGCTGGTATCGCTCGAGGAAGTCGAGCGCAGTTGGCTCGATACCGCTGCGGGAACCCTTGCTCAGACAGACTCCACTCTCGAGTTCCGCACTCCAAAGGGAGAGGGAACTGCTTCGCTGACCTGGGCCACCGAAGGTCGGGTTCTCGTTCATGACAACTGCGTGGCGGCCTCGGTGCCCGCCGGAGCCGGTGATCTTCCTGAAACGGCTGCCTTCACCCGATTAGCGCGGTTGATCGATGGTGAGTCTTTTGTACTCGGTCCCACGGTGAACTCCCAGATTGCCGTACTTGCTTGTTTGGATGATGAAGACAAGACCACCGCACGTTTTGTTTTTGATCGTTCAGAAACGCTCGAAGGCACCGCGCTGCCGATGTTGCTCGAAATTGTTCCGTTGCGTGGATACGACGCTGAAGCCGCCGCAATCGAGAAACTCGTGCGTCGGAGCGTTGCCCTTTCTGAATCGGCAACACCGATGAAAGCGCGTGTGGGAAATGCAACCGGAACACGTGCACCATCCACCGGGCTCGCACCAGAATTGTCGGCGGCAAGCGCGTGGCGTGTTGTGTTGCAACAGCTCACAAAGTCGATCACTGATTCGTTCTCTGGCGTCCTGAGCGGCGATGATCCCGAAGACCTTCATGCATTTCGTGTGGCGGTGCGCCGGATTCGTACGCTCCTCCAAGATGGCGGAGAAGTCATTGATCCGGAGTCACGAGATCGTTTCCGTCACGAATATCGATGGCTCGGTGACATCACCACACCAACTCGTGATGCCGATGTTCACCTTCTTGAGTTTCCCGGTCTTGCAGCTTCGTTGCCGCAAGCGCGCCGCGAAGATCTCGCCCCGTTTAACGAAGTTCTGATTCACCATCGCAACGAGTGTCTGTCATCGATGGTGACTGATCTTCGCTCCATTCGCCGAGCGGAGTTTGGTAGCGCTTGGCTCGAATTTCTCTCTGATGACGACGCGTGGACTGGTTGCGGAGAACTTTCCGACGAGCCCGTACTGAGGGTTGTCATTCGCCGGGTCGAAAAAGCCCATCGTGAATTAGTGAAGAACGGCGGCAAAATCACGAAAAAGTCGCCGGCGATCGCTCTTCATGAACTGCGAAAAGAAGGAAAGCGGCTTCGCTACCTTCTCGAATGCTTTGGCCCACTCTTCAATGAGGAGGCACTCGCCACGATTTTGCGCCCCTTGCGAGATTTGCAAGATGTACTCGGTGAGTTTCAAGACACTGAGGTGCAAGGCGAAGCCTTGCTGGAACTCGCTGGCGAATTGGCAACAACCGACGACCACTCTGCGTTGGTAGCAATCGGTGGCGTGGTGGAACAACTTGGAGTGCGGGGATCAACTGCACGAAATGAATTCTCGAAAGTCTTTGGTCGCTTCGATGATCGCAAAGTGCAACGAGCATTGAATCGACTTGAAACCACGAAGTCCTCTGGGAAGAAGAAGCGATGAAAGTTCTCGCCACGTACAACATCAAAGGCGGTGTGGGAAAGACCGCAACCGCAGTGAACCTTGCTCACGTTGCAGCAGCAGAAGGAAATCGAGTCCTTGTTTGGGACCTTGATCCGCAGGGTGCTGCCACGTTCTATTTCCGGGTGAAGCCGAAGGTGAAGGGTGGTGGAAAAGCCATCGTTCGCGGTTCTATCGAACTGGGCGACGCGATTAAGGCCACCGATTTCGACAACCTCGATCTTGTTCCTGCGGACTTCTCCTATCGACACCTCGATCTGTGGCTCGACGATGCCAAGAAGCCACTGGCTCGAATCCGTCGTGCACTTCGTCAGGTGGATCATGAGTACGACTACATCTTTCTTGATTGCCCGCCGAGCATCTCACTCACGTCAGAAAGCGTGTTCCGGGCCGCCGACGCGTTGCTCGTTCCCACGATTCCGACCACGCTTTCGCTGCGCACCTACGAACAACTCGATCGCTTCGTCGAAGAGAAACCCGACATGGTTCGTGAACTCAAAATCCTCGGGTTCTTCTCGATGGTCGATCGGCACAAGCGGTTGCACCGGCGATTCATGACTGAACTGCGCACCGCACATCCAGAAATGCTCGAGGGGACCATCCCGAACTCGACCGACATCGAGCGTATGGGTGTTCATCGCGAGCCAATTGGATCGTACGGAAAGGGCAGTCGTGCTGCTCGTTCGTACGAGTCACTTTGGTCTGAAATTCAGACTCGTCTCTGAGCGCGACTCGTCCGACCAAGATGGCTGACGGAAGGTTTGCTCCGAGTCCAACGGCGACATTGCACCTCGGCAATCTTCGAACCGCGTTTGTTGCGTGGCTAGCGGCTCGATCCACTGGCTCGCGGTTTCTCTACCGAAGTGAAGACATGGATCAGGTGGCGTGTCGGCCGGAACATGAAGTTTCAGCACTGCGCGATTTAGGCGCGCTTGGGCTTGATCACGATGGTGATGTTGTTCGCCAGTCAGAACGAGCCGAGTTCTATCGGGACGCAATCGATCGGCTGATCGCCAATGATCTGACCTATCCCTGTTACTGCACCCGACGTGAAGTGCTGGCCGAAGCATCGGAATCGATTACCGCTCCGCAGGGCGCGCGTCCAGCGGGCTCGTACGCGGGAACCTGCCGCGCGCTTGATCGAGCCGGTCGACAAGAACGCGAAGCGGCGGGACGCACGCCTTCGCTTCGACTCAGATCTGAAGGTGCAGTGGTGTCATTTACTGATCGCCTGGCTGGTAGTTACGAGGGGGAGATCGATGACTTCATCATCCGGCGTGCTGATGGAACTCCCGCGTACAACCTTGCCGTGGTGATTGACGATGCTGAACAAGGAATTGGCGAGGTCGTGCGCGGCGATGATCTTCTAGAAACTACGCCCCGACAGATTCACCTCGCTCGACTTCTGGACGTGTCGAGTCCTGACTACCTCCATATCCCCTTGGTGTTTGGGTCCGATGGTGAACGGTTGGCGAAGCGCCATGGGGCCGTGAGCCTGGACGACCAACGAGCCATGGGGCGAACCCCTGTGGAGGTTCGTTCGGTGTTTGCTCATTCGCTGGGGCTGTGTGAAGAAAACGAACAGCCGTCTCTCGACGAACTGATTGAACGGTTTGATGTGGCCCGACTTCCGCGTGGGGTGTGGGTTCTCCCCGTCGACATGGCCGGTAGCGTCGAGTTGTGACTGTTCTTGTTGATGCTGCGATTTGGCCGTTTGAGGGCCGAAAGTGGGCGCATCTCGTGAGCGACACAAGCTTCGAGGAACTCCACGTATTCGCTGAACGACTTGGAATTCCACGACGGGCGTTTCAGGGCGATCACTACGACGTTCCCACTGAGTATCGGGAGCGAGCGATCGATCTAGGCGCGCAACCAGTCGCGTCACGCGAACTTGTGCGTCGATTGCGTGCGGCAGGGTTGCGCCGAGCACGTTCGGCCACCGAACTTCACACTTCTGCCTAGCATCGGGTGATGGCCACCTACACCCTCTTCCATAACCCGAAGTGTTCGACCTCTCGAAAAGTCGACGAAGCTCTTGTTGCTGCAGGGGTTGATGTTGAAACAGTGCTCTACTTGAAGACGCCTCCGACAAAAGCTGATCTCGAGCGCATCATTGGAAAACTCGATGATCCGGTGGGCGACCTTGTGCGCAAAGACAATCGGTTCAAAGAACTTGGACTGAATGCTGATGACTACACGTCGAAGAGTGCAGTGGCGAGCTTGTTGTTCGATCACCCTGAACTTCTGCAACGACCGATCATCGAAACGTCAACGCGAGCAGCGATCGGCCGTCCGCCAGAGGATGTTCTGGCGTCATTCCTGAGCTGATAGCTCTCAGCTGGCGGCGATGTCGTCGGCGATTGCCTTTGCCTCTGTCGGGGTGATGCCGGCGCGACCGACGAGATAACAGGTCAACGGAGCGGCCAGTCGTTCAGAGGTGTGGGCGGCCACGCTGGCCAGGTCGAGTAGCGCGTCTATGTCGGCCTGAGCAATTGGCTCGAGACCGAGTCGGGCGGCGAAGGTCGAAATCCATTCCTGTGCATCCATGTGTCGCAGCGTAGATCGGGACGACTCCTAGGCTCTGAGCTATGGCTGACGAGGATGCGCTTCGAGTAACCGCATCAGTTGTGATCCCGGCCAATGAACTGTCGTGGTCGTTTGGGCCAAGCGGTGGACCGGGTGGACAGCATGCGAA
>CAFAAD010000103.1_pt1 | contig 6385 bp, 5 predicted proteins | sample 7267281 | NCBI WGS metagenome assembly CAFAAD01 (sample SAMEA6813977, study PRJEB35770) | uncultured Microthrixaceae bacterium | biome: Freshwater; feature: Freshwater reservoir; material: water | place: Czech Republic | collected 2016-08-15 | depth 30m m
ATGAGGGCCTGGACCCGACCGGCCAGATCGGCCTTGATCCCGGCGGCTACGAGTTCCCCATCAAGCACCTGCGCAGTCATAGAGGTGACCCTACCGGGCCTCGCTAGCGTGACGGTTCGTGCAGCGCTCTCTCACCATCGGCCCCCTGACGGTCGACCCGCCCGTCGTGCTCGCGCCGATGGCCGGTGTCACCAACAGCGCCTTCCGTCGCCTGTGTCGCCGCTACGGCGCCGGTCTGTACGTGAGCGAGATGGTGAACGCTCGCGGCCTGCTCGAAGGGGGCGAGAAGAGTTGGCAGTTGGCCTCCTTCGCCCCTGATGAATCTCCCCGATCGCTGCAGCTCTATGGCACCGATCCGGTCGTGGTGGCCGAAGCGGTTCGCCGGCTCATCGGCGAAGGTCGGGTCGATCATCTCGATTTCAATTTCGGCTGTCCCGCCCCCAAGGTCATGCGCCACGGTGGAGGTGCTGCGGTGCCCACTCGCCCGCGCTTGTTGGCCGCGATCATCTCTGCGGCAGTTGAAGCCGCCGATGCCGCATCGAGTGGAACGGTGCCCGTCACCGTGAAGATGCGCATGGGCCTCGACGATGAACGTCTCACGTATCTCGAGGCTGGCCGCATTGCTGCCGATAGCGGCGCCAAAGCGGTTGCGTTGCATTCCCGCACCGCCGAGCAGCGCTATTCCGGTCGCGCTCATTGGGATGCAATCACTGCGCTCGTTCAAGCAGTGCCCGATGTTCCCGTTCTCGGCAACGGCGATATCTGGACCGCTGACGATGCGATTTTGATGATGGAACAAACCGGTTGTGCCGGTGTCGTCGTCGGGCGCGCTTGTTTGGGTCGGCCCTGGTTCTTCGGTCAACTCGCAGATGTCTTCGCCGGTCGTCCCGTTCGGCCCGAACCGCCGCTTGGTGAAGTTGCGATCATCGCCGCAGAACATGCTCGACTCTTGGCGGAATCGGTTGGCGAACGTCGAGCCATGTTGATGATGCGCAAACACCTCGGTTGGTATCTCACTGGGTACGCCGTTGGATCAGTTGCACGTCGACAACTCACGTTGGTTGCATCATTTGCGGAACTCGATGACCAACTCGCCGCGCTCGATCATTCATTAACTGTTGATGCCACAACCGCAGCTCGACCACGCGGCACACAAACCGGCCCGCACTCGGTCATCATCCCCGAAGGCTGGCTCGATGCCGAAGCCACTGCCCCACCCGACGCGCTTGCCGATGCATCGGTGAGTGGTGGATGAAACTGTGGCCATGAATCTCGTCTTAGCTTCGGCCTCACCTCGCCGCCAGGAACTCCTTGCCGATCTCGGATTGTCGTTTGCAGTACGTCCCGCCGATATCGACGAGTCCGTGCACGCTGATGAAGCCGGTGCCGACTATGTGCGGCGACTGGCTCGCGAAAAAGCAGCGGCAGTTGCCGCTCCCGGTGAACTCGTCATCGCTGCCGACACCACCGTCGACCTGAACGGCGAATTACTCGGTAAACCGGTTGACGAAGAAGATGCGCGCAACCTCATGCGCAAACTTTCTGATTCAGTGCACTACGTGCACACTGGCGTTTGCGCGTTGTTGATCGATGCCGATGGTGCTCGGCGAGAAGAATCCACCGTTGTCACCACCGCCGTTACCTTTGCACCGGTGCCCGACGCGTGGATCGACTGGTACATCGCCACTGGCGAACCATTCGACAAAGCTGGCGGCTACGGCATGCAGGGTTCTGCTGCGATCTTTGTGCATCGCATCGATGGCAGCCCGACAAATGTCATCGGACTCCCCCTCGATGCAACTGCGTCACTCGTCGCCCAACTGGGCTTCGACCTGTTTTCGTTCTCGAGTTAACGAGGCGCCGGAGCGACTAATTCGACGGCATTTCCATCGGGGTCGCGCAATTGCAACGATGGCTTGCCGAGTTCGTCGACCACAGCGGGAACATCGAGCCCGCGTTCACGAAGGTGCGAGGCCCAGGCTTCGAGTGTCGGTCCGTCAGCTACCGCAAAGGCCAAATGATCGATCGGTGAACGGGCAACATCAGGTTCGCCCGGCGATACGACAATCACGAGCCGAGCCTCACGATGACGAAGTGCAACCACATCGCCGTGCTCGGACATGACGTCCATACCCAGAGCCGCGCAGTACCAATCGACCGAGGCGCGCACATCGCGCACGCACAACTGAAGATGGCTGAATCCAAGCACCGGCGATTCCATCAGACTGCCCTCACAAGAAGGTCATTTCTTTCGAATCACTGACGCAAGGGTTTCGGTCTTTGAGTAGATCGGCCGCGCAGATTGCGAACCACTTCCGACCGGCCAAGCTGGGGCCTTGAAAATTCCGATGATCCCCGCTTGTGCGCAGTCGCCGGTCGCTTTGCACACCATCTTGTTTGAAACGCCGTCGTAGCCATCAACTGCGTTCATTGCTTCTACAAGAGTGCGCCGTGGAATCAACAGTGACCCATCAGCGGCTTCGATCGCCGTGCGCTGGATCGCATCAAAAATGAGGTTCGCTGCGTCAAAGGCTGCTGTGTTCCACACCGACAACGGAGCCTGCCCAAATTTTGACTCATACGCGCTCTTATATTCGTCTCGATAAAACGGCTTCTTGTCCAACGCTGTCACATCTGGGCCAGATCCATACGCGTTGACCTTTATTGCCGACGGAAGCACTCCAGCGAGAACGCAGGCATCACTCGTGATGACAGGTAGGTCTTTCAAACTGGAGTTCGAAGCGATTGCATTCATCAAGTTCTCACATACCGGAGAGTTGACCGGCATATAGATGCCGTCGAAACCACCTCTGGAGATTTCAGCAGCAGTTGCCGTGTAATCGCTGCCTTCTTTGGATTCGAACGTTTGCGTTTGCGTCACGCCGTAGGAACCGATTTTCGATTCAAACACCGTTGACAATTGATCGGAATAGACCGAACCGTCGGTCACGATCGCGATGTGGCTAAGTCCAAGTTGCCCGCCAACAAAACCAGCAACGACCGACCCTTGAATCAAATCGTTCGGAGCGGTTCGGAAGTAGGTGCTGTTCGCCGCTGGGTCTGCAGTGAGCACCGGTGCAGTGTTCTGGCCGGACACCATCAACACTCCAGCGTCGGAAAAGAGCGGTATCGCTGCTTTCGCCGCTCCCGAACAGGTTGTGCCGACGACCGCAACAAGAGACTTGTCATTCAGAAGTTGACCTGCACCAGATCGACCGCCCTCCGGCGAACATTTGTCGTCAACCTCATAGCGGGCAATCTCGTGGCCGAGAAGCTGGCCATCTTCGCCGTCGAATTTCCCGTCGAGATAGTCGATCGCCAGTTGGAAACCGCGTAAATCATCAAGCCCAGATGCATCAGCGTCTTTCCCGATACGCAGAAGCGCCGCAAGTTGGATGGGATCTCCCGGAGCGACTCGCACACAACTCGACGCGTCGGCAGTGCAGGTCTTCGCCGAAGATTCAATGACACGACTTGGCCCCACCCACGGCAAGTAGACGCCGGACTGCACTTCAGTGGCCATTGTCTGCACCGGCCCTGCGTCCACAACAAAAGGCCCTCGGAATGGCGCGGAAATTCCGACAATAAGAGCGAGATCGAGAGCAACGATCAAAATGATGCCAACCGCCACGTACACCGTGTTTCCACCACTACGAAGTGAAACGAACAGCGCATTGATGATCAATGCGAAACCAGCAATTGCGCTCAGCAAAAGCAGCTCAATTGGCATTTCGCTATCGGCAATCGAAAGGAGTTCTCGTCGGGCATCAGTTAGATCGGCCATTGACGATTCGATGGCATTTGCGGTTGCTGACGCCACATAGGGACGACTCGCAATCGTAAAAGACACCGATTGCAGTTCTCGCAACGATCCAAACCCTGGGGAAGTCTGTGCATTCTGTGCTTTATCTGTTCCGAAGGCTTTGAAATCAGATTCCTCTGAGTCAGTCAGATAGACACCCAGCCGCTGCTGCACAAGGGCGGTATCAACCGATGGAAGCGCTTCAGTCGCCCATGCAAGCCGGCTGGCAGCCGCAGCTTCTTTGCCAACCAGGCTTTGGGCTTGACGGAGCGTGGCGTATTCCGAGTTGATGAGGAAGCCCGTAAGAATCGCGAAGAGGCTGCCAAGGGCGGTCATGTATGCCGCAGCCGCCAAACCAGTGCGCTCGCGATGCTCGCCCGTTCTGGAATGCAGAAAAATATAAGAGCCCGCAGAAACAGAGCCGACCAGCAGCAAAGCAAGGAAAAGAATCGCCCATACCGGCAGCGAGGTCAGCCAACTCATAACGCAGACTCTCTCATGTCGCTGGGGTTTAGTGCCGGAAATGGCGTTCGCTAGTGAAGACCATCGCGAGGCCGGCGGCGTTCGCGGCAGCGATTACTTCTTCGTCGCGAATTGAGCCACCAGGCTGGATCACACACGTGGCGCCCGCTTCGATCGCAGCGTCGAGACCATCGGGGAAGGGGAAAAACGCGTCGGATGCATAGGCGCCACCCTTTGCTCGACCTTCCGCCTTTGTGGCCGCAAGATGACCAGCGTCTCGTCGGTTCTGTTGACCACAACCGATACCGACTGCTTGGCCGTTCTTCACCAACACGATGGCGTTGGAGGTGACTTTGGCAACGACCTGCCAGGCGAGGATGAGATCAATCCATTCGGCGTCAGTCGGTGCACGATCAGTGGCAACTGTCCAACCAGCGTTGTCATCAGTGACAGGGTCCGGCGTCTGCACGAGATAGCCGCCGTCGATGGGTCGAAGTGAAAGCCCAGGAGCACCGGGGGCAACCGCAGTGAGGATGCGCAGATTCTTCTTCTCCTGCAGCGCCGCGAGCGCATCGGGTTCATAACCTGGAGCAACGAGCACTTCAGTGAACACTGGCGCAATTGCCTGCGCGACTTCGAGCGTCACCACTCGATTCAACGCAATGATGCCGCCGAAGGCACTGACCGGATCGCACTCATGCGCACGGGTGTAAGCGGTGAAAATGTCATCGGCGACGGCAACGCCACATGGGTTGGCGTGCTTAATGACGACCGCAGCAGGACGTTCACCAATGGAATGGACAAGACGCCATGCCGCTTCGGTGTCGTACACATTGAGATAGGACATTTCCTTGCCACCATGCTGCTGCGCGCTGTCCCACCAGCCGCGCTCGCCGGCGGAGGTGTAACGCGCGCCTACCTGATGCGGATTCTCGCCGTAACGAAGGACCTGCTCGCGCTTGAGCTCAATCGTGAGCGTTTCGGGAAGTTCGCCAAGCGCGTCAGCAGCTTCGCCCTTGGCCGGCATACCGGCATCGAACCACGCAAGGATTTCGGCGTCGTAGGCCGCGGTGTGTGCGAATGCGTCGCGAGCCAATTGCGTGCGAGTTGCTTGCGACAACGAACCACTTGACTTCAACTCAGAAATGATTGAGCCATAACGAGACGGATCAGTCACGATCGCGACATGCGCGTGATTCTTGGCCGAACCACGCACCATTGCAGGACCACCGATGTCGATCAGTTCGATCGACGGTTCTGCAGAGAACGGATACAGATTGGCAACCACGAGGTCGATCGCTTCGATGCCGTACTTCTCCATATCGGCACGGTGTTCGGCATTCGTTGGGTCGGCGAGGATGCCGCCGTGAATCTTCGGATGCAGCGTGACAACGCGGTGACCGAGGATCGCGGGGAACCCGGTGAGATCAGCAACATCGGTGACGGGAATTCCGGCTTCGGCGATAACACGCGCGGTGCCGCCACTTGAAACGAGATCCCAACCGAGTGCATTGAGTTCTTGGGCGAACTCAACAATGCCGGACTTGTCGTAAACGGACAGAAGAGCCCTCACTGGACACTTCCCCTTTCGATGATGGCGGAAATGGTTTGAACGTAAATGCGGCGCTCAACTGCCTTGATGCGTTCGTGCAGTGACTCGACGGTGTCGTCGGGTTCCACCACAACTGCTTCTTGGGCGAGGATCGGACCAGCATCAACTTCTTCGGTGGCGATATGCACCGTGCAGCCGGTGACTTTCACGCCATAGGCAAGTGCGTCTTCCACGCCATGCCAACCAGGGAACGATGGCAACAACGCTGGGTGCGTGTTCAGAATGTGACCCGGGAAGGCATCGAACATTCCCTTGCCAAGAATCGTGCCGAATCCGGCCATGGCAACGAGGTCAACATCCCATCCCGAAAGCACGCCAAGAAGTTCAGCGGTGTAGCCGTCGCGATCGAAGTCCTTGCCATACGAACGACGCTGCACGAGCTCGCACTCAAGCCCATTGCGAGCGGCAACCTCTTGGGCTCCACATTCACGGTCGAGCGCCACGACGGCGACAGGCACGCCAGCCGCGCAAATGGCATCGAGGATGGTTCCGCTTCCTGAAGCCAATAC
>CAFAAD010000163.1_pt1 | contig 4014 bp, 3 predicted proteins | sample 7267281 | NCBI WGS metagenome assembly CAFAAD01 (sample SAMEA6813977, study PRJEB35770) | uncultured Microthrixaceae bacterium | biome: Freshwater; feature: Freshwater reservoir; material: water | place: Czech Republic | collected 2016-08-15 | depth 30m m
ACCGGCCGGCTGTCGGGTGGTCAGGCAAAACGAGTCGCGCTCGCTCGAGCTCTCGTCGCTCCCAGCGATCTGCTCGTCCTCGACGAGCCCACCAACCATCTCGACATCGATGCCATTGCGTGGCTTGAAGATCGCCTCGATAGTTATCGGGGCGGCCTCATACTTGTTACTCATGATCGTCACGTTCTTGACCGAGTCACCACTCGCGTTCTTGAACTCGATCGCGGTCGTTCCTACCTTCATGACGGCGGCTACAGCGGTTATCTCGAAGGGCGAGCGCTACGCGAAGAACAAGCGGTCTCCCAAGAATCAACACGCAAGAACCTTGCCCGAAAAGAATTGGCATGGCTTCGCCGCGGCGCTCCCGCAAGGACGAGCAAACCAAAAGCAAGAATCGAAGCCGCAACCACTCTGGTTGAAACACGTGCAGAACCCGCAGCACGATCAGGAATTCCCGATCTTTACTTGGGCACCCCGCGTCTTGGTGACAAGGTGGCCGAGATCACCGATGTCTCATTCGGTTACGAAGGTGCAGCTCCGCTCTTCAGCAATCTTGAATTGATGCTCGATAATCGTGAACGCCTCGGATTAATCGGCCCCAACGGTGCGGGAAAATCCACACTGCTTGATCTCATTGCGGGCCGACGCTCCCCAACGGTCGGAACAATCGACACTGGTTCAACTGTGCGCATCGGTTACTACGACCAAATCGGCGTCGAACTTGATCCACGCCAACGCGTCCGCGAAGCAATCACCGGTGGTCGCCGAGAGCCCGATTGGCAAGACTCCGCGCTTCTCGAATCATTTTGGTTTGATGGTGACGCGCAATGGGCTCCCATCGAGCTTCTCTCCGGCGGTGAACGACGCCGCTTACAACTTCTTCTCGTCCTCGCACAGAAACCAAATGTCCTGTTGCTCGACGAGCCCACAAATGATCTCGACCTCGACACTCTCCGAGTGCTTGAAGAGTTCCTCGACGACTGGCCCGGGGCGTTAATCGTCGTCAGCCATGATCGTGCATTTCTTGAACGAACAGTTGCTGACGTCATCATCATGGATGGACACACCACTCCTTCCCGCAGGCCTGGCGGCTATGCCGCTTGGGAAGAGAAACGACGTTCCTCAATGGTTCGGGGCCGCATCTCTGATCCAGGAAAATCTGCGTCCAAATCATCGAATCGAACAAAGTCACCGGGTGCAGCCACATCTCCCGTGAACAAGAAACCGACGAGATCAGCAAGCACACTTCGCTTCCTGATCAAGGATCTCGAGAAAGAGATCAAGCGTCTCACCAAGGTCAAAGACCGGCTCGAGACAAAGGTCGCCGAACTGGCGACCTCCGGCAATCACGTCGATCTGACCACTTCCGGCGCCGAACTCACTGCCGTGATCTCCGAACTCGAATCGGCCGAAGAACAGTGGTTGCAACTGACCGACGAGGCCGAACAGGCGTCGAACTGACACCAGGCTCATCACCGGTAGATTCGTAAGCCGTGACCGACGTCGAGACCCCCACCGAGGCGCTGCTAGATCTGCGGCGAACTCGACGACATAACCGACTTTCTGAAGTCCACTGGATCGACGCGCTCTACCGGGTCTACATGGTTGGGCTCGCTGCGGTGATTTTCATCATGTTTGCTGTCAGTCGACTTCCAAACGATCGACTCACAAATGCCGAGGCCTTGCAGTTCGCCGATGAAGCACCAATGTGGCTCGGCCTTGGTTTCGCAATTGCCATCGGCATCGGATTGCGATCAGGCGGCCGCGGCGGACCTCTGGTCCTTGAAGCCCCTGTCGTAATGCATGAACTCAATGCGCCTGTTCCCCGTGAGTCGGTGGTGCGTGGTCCAGCCATCAAACAACTTCGTTTCATGGCTTTTGCCGGTGCAGTTATTGGCGCCATCATCGGAGAAGTCTCCGCTCACCGACTCCCGGTAAATCCTGCCGTTGCGATCGGTTGCGGGGCGTTGTCATTTGCTCTTGCTGGAATGTTGGCGTCGGCAACTGCGCTCGCAGCGTCGGGTCGTCGACTTCGCTGGTGGCCAGCGAATTTCCTTGCAGCAATTTTTATTGGTTGGTCTGTTCTCGATGTTCTCGGGAAACGAACCACCTCACCATTCACGCTTCTCGCCGACATCGCGTTCTGGCCCATCACGTTCCGAGCCCTTGCTCTTCTCAGCGTCGTTCTTGTTGGTGTCGTGGTGTGGCTTGGCCTTTCTCGAATCGGCGATCTCTCGATCGAACATGCGCTGCGTCGAGCCGGCCTCGTTGCACAGTTACGTTTCGCGGTAACGCTCCAGGACGTTCGCACCGTTGTATTGCTGCGCCGGCAGTTGTCACAAGAGAACGCGCGACTTCGACCTTGGATCCGTATTGGACGATTAAAGCGCAAGAGTTTTATTCCTCCAACTTGGAAACGCGATTGGCAGAGTTACTTGCGATTCCCACTCCCCCGCCTTCTTCGTATGGCGATGCTCGGAGCGATCGCAGGTCTCTCGCTCGGAGCACTTTGGCGCGGCACGATCCCGATGATCATCGTTGCCGGGCTAGCGCTCTATCTCGTTGCGTACGACGCGTCCGAACCAACGGCGCAAGAAGTCGACCACCCCACGCGCTGGGAGAGTTTTCCTGATGCACCAGGCGTGCTGATTCTTCAGCACATCGCCGCGGCGTTCGTCGTCATGGCATTTATCTGCCTCATCGCTGCCGCCGCAGCAACACTCCTCGTGCCATTCGCAGTCGTGTGGAAACTGGCACTCATTATGTTCGTGCCCGTCGCTCTTGCTTCTGCTGTTTCGGCGATGATCAGCACCGCCCAAGGTGCACCCGACATGGCCGGACTCGCTGGCCTTGGCCCCGACGTCATGGGCTGGCTCATGATCGCTCGGCTCATCATTCCGCCAGCCATCACCATCATCGCCCTCCTCCCATTGCTCAGCGCTGGGTCTGATCCCAACGCCATCAACACCACCAAAGTCGGCAATGCAACGGTGTACTCACTGTTCGCCGTCGGCGGTGCCATCCTTTATCTGCGCACACGGAAGCCAAAGCACCTGTGACCTCACCATTCGCATTACCCAAACAACCACCCACACCGGCCACCGAGCCGCGCCTCAAACCCGATGCTGCGTTGCAGACCCTCGACCTGTCGAAGGACTACGGCGATGGCATGGGCCTCATGAGCGAACTTGATCTTGTGATCAATAAGGGTGAACTCGTCATGCTCGTCGGTCCCAACGGCGCCGGTAAATCAACGTTTCTCGGTCTTGCGGCGGGAATGCTCGAACCCTCGAACGGTTGGGCATTTATCGCCGGCAGCCCTGCTGGCACAGTTCCAGCCCGCGCTGCGCTTTCGTACCTTCCCGACAATCCTGTTCTTTACGACGACCTCAGTCTCGGCGAGCACATCGAATACATCGCGCGCCTACACAAGACAGTCGATTGGCAGGACTACGCCGATGATCTGGTCGACATGTTTGGTCTCGGCGATCGCATTGACGATCTTCCATCGAGGTTCAGCCGCGGTCTCAAGCAGAAGACTGGTCTCATCCTCGGGCTCATTCGACCTTTCACAGTGATGCTCGTCGACGAGCCATTCGTCGGACTCGATACTCCCGGTCAAGAAACGCTCGTCGAGATCATGACCGATGTGGTCGCCCAGGGCGCTTCAATCATCTGTTCAACCCACCAACTTGATTTAGTTCCGAGCGCGAACCGATGCGTTGGTCTGCGTGACGGCGAACTCGCCTACGACGGTCCTGCAACTGCAGCAAAGATTCGCGAACTCGTCGGCGGCGAATAGCCAGTGGCTGAAACGCCTTACCGCAAGGGCATCCTCTCGGAGCCGCTCGATCTCGATGGCGGTGCGCCACGGTCACGTCAGAAGCCGCCGACAATTCCCGCAACACCGGGACTCGAAGTTGAAGTTCGCGGCACTCATTTATGGGGAGTAGTCGTTGAATGTGATTCAGCATTCATTACCCTCCGCGACCGTCAAGGACGCGATCACAAAGT